>Ga0208242_100088_pt1 | contig 124543 bp, 114 predicted proteins | sample SubbioAug_CSW13A_FD_184825 | JGI IMG/M metagenome (GOLD analysis project Ga0208242, IMG submission 184825) | Serpentinite rock and fluid subsurface biosphere microbial communities from McLaughlin Reserve, California, USA - CR12Aug_CSW13A (SPAdes) | ecosystem: Environmental > Terrestrial > Deep... | reverse complement strand
AGGCCCTTCAAACACGTAAAACATCCCCTTGGATGACGCTTTGCGCGACCGCGACACACCCAATCGACCGAAACTGCCTCATTGCACTGATGGGGGTGGCTTCAGCGTGGGGTATTTCAGCAGCCTGTTAGGGAAGCCGTGGGACGGGGAGAGCCTGCGACGGCATTGACGGGGAAGGCAACCGCCTTCCCCTTTTTCGCTCCAGGCTCCCGCAGGCTGACGGTCTGGCGGCGGAATTCAGAATGCCGGGATCGGCCGTTCAGGCATCTGCTTCAGGTGCCGGTCGAGCAGATCGGACCACAGTCCCTCCACCTGGCCGGCCACTTGCTGCCAGTCGTTGCCGGACACCTGCACCCGGGCACAGTTGCCCGCGGTGCGCAAGGCCTGCGCATTGGCGGCCAATGTCATCGCCTGCGCCCTGTAAGCCTCACCGTCGCCGGCCCGTACCAGCCAGCCACTGCGGCCGTGTGCAATCCACTCAACCGCTGCGGCGACATCGAACGCCAGCACCGGCAGGCCACTGGCCATGGCCTCCAGCGTCACGTTGCCAAAGGTCTCTGTCAGGCTGGGAAACAGCAACAGGTCGGCGCTGGCGTAACAGGCCGCCAGTACGTCGTGGCTGCACTGCCCCATGAAGATGGCCTGCGGACAGCGTCGTACCAGCGCAGCCCGCATCGGACCGTCGCCGGCCAGCACCAGGCGCGTGCGCGGATCCCGTGATTGCATGGCTTCGTAGGCACTCACCACCAGGTCCAGGTTCTTCTCAGCCGCCAATCGCCCCACCGCCAGCACCACGGTCGAGTCCGGATCAGCGCCCCAGCGATGGCGCAGACCCTCGTCCCGACGCGCGGGATGAAACAGGCGGGTGTCGATGCCCCGGCCCACAACGCGCACCCGCTCGAAGCCCAGGTTGATCAGGTCGGCTGCCATCGCCCGCGTCGGCGCCATGGTCAGACCAGCCTGGTTGTGAAATCGGCGCAGGTAGGCTGCAATCGGTTTCTTCAGCCAGCCCAGGCCGTAATGGCTGCTGTAGCTGTGGAAGTTCGTGCGAAAGTCCGAGCTCACCGGCAGCCGCAGCTGCCGCGCCGCCTGCAGGGCCGACCAGCCCAGAGGCCCCTCCGTCGCAATATGCACCAGATCGGGCCTTCGGTAGCTCCAGGTGCGCACCAGGGAACGACGCGCCGGCAGACCCAGCTTGAGTTGCGGATACTTCGGTATGGGCATGCCCCGCATCAGCTTCTCTTCCAGACCCTGGTCCGTCGTGCCTTCGTCGCTGTTGAGCTGCCGGGGTCGCACCAGCTGCACGCGGTGGCCCCGGTCGCAAAGGGATTGCACCAGGCGCGACAGCGTCAGGGCCACCCCATTGACTTCGGGTGGCCAGGTTTCAGTCACCACGGCCAGTTGCAGCCGTGGATGGCGCGATGGCAGGTCTTGCATCAGGATGTCGGGGTCTTGGCACGTCATCGCACCAGTCTCACTTGGCAAGACAACAGCCAGATGACAGACCCGATGCGATGTGTCCGCCTCATGCCAGGCGCATGACAAGCCGCCACTGTCACACCGGTTTCATGGCATCGACCCACCATGCGCAAGCGCTCTGGCCGACCGGTCGGGCGTGTCGAATCCGACCACACAAGGAGATCCATGTGAACCGATTTCTGCAGGAGCTTGCCACGCAGCGCTGGGACGACCACCGCTACTACCACCACAGCCGCATCAACCAGGCACTTCACCTGATCAGCGCGATCAGTTTCGTGCTGGCCTACGCCTGGCTGCTGATCGATCCGGTGGTCTCGGCGCTGATTGCCTGGCTGGTGTCCATGACCACCCGTCAGGCCGGTCATTTCTTCTTCGAGCCCAAGGGCTACGACGAAATCAACCAGGCCACGCACGAGCACAAGGAAGCCATCAAGGTGGGCTACAACCTGCAGCGCAAGGTGCTGCTGATGGGTCTGTGGGCCTTCATTCCCCTGATGCTGGCCATCTCACCCGGCGCCTTCGGCCTGATCGAGCCGCACGCGGACTTTCATGACTACGTGCGCCAGGTCGGTGCAGCCTGGCTGATGCTGGGCGTGGCTGGTCTCGTGTTCCGCGTCATTCAGCTGTGGTACCTCAAGGACCTTCAGACCGGGTTGGTGTGGGCGATCAAGATCCTCACCGACCCGTTTCACGACATCAAGCTTTACCACCGCGCGCCGCTTCAGCTGCTCAGGGGCGAATGGCTGGACCCCGGGCACGGCCGGCTGCGCTGATCCGCTCGCTCCAATCGCTGGTGTGGGGTCAAAAGCCGAACCGGGTACTCAGCAGCTCGCGCAGCACCCGCCGACGGATCCAGCGGTTGCTCAAGCCCGGCGGATTTGCCCACCAGCCCTGTTCTCGCATGTCGCGCCCTGCCATGACGAAACACGTCACCACCTGCTCGAAGGTGTCGTCTTCCATGCGCAGGCCGAAGATGAGACGACCGGTGCCCACCCAGCTCAAGGCCAGGCCATGCCAGCGCAGGTAGTACTGCAGCATCCAGTTGTAGCGCGAGGCCTCGGTGTAGTTGATGGTCCAGATGCTCTGCAGGTGAGCGGCCCGAATCGGAAGATTTTCGTGTTCCATGGTGTCGTTGAAGTGGCGGGCCCGCGCATCCCAGCGCGCGTCCTGCCCTTCGTAGGCCGAGAGCACCTGTGGGTCGTCCAGCCGGTGCAGAAAGGCGGACATGCCGGCCATGACGTAGGGATGGGCATTGAAGGTGCCGCGAGCAAGGCACAGGTCGGCCGGCCGGTCGTCGCGGTAGCGGCGCATCAGCTCGTGCCGGCCACACAGCACACCCACCGGGTAGCCGCCCGCCAGCGTCTTGCCGTAGGTCACCATGTCGGCCTGCACACCGAAGTAGGCCTGCGCACCACCAGGTGCCAGCCGGAACCCCAGGAACACCTCGTCCATGATCAGCACGATGCCCCGCTCGGTGCACACCTGGCGAAGACGCTGCAGCCAGTCGGTGTAGGCCTGCCGGTCAAAACCGGCGCTGCGGCTGCTGTCGACCAGGGCCGAGTCGGCCGGCGCGTTGCGGTTGGGGTGCAGGGCCTGCAGCGGGTTGACCAGCACACAGGCGATGTCGCGCCGGCGCCGCAGCACCTGCAGGCTGCGCTCGCTCATGTCGGCCAGCGTGTAGGTCTCGCGCGGCGGCATCGGGTTGCCCGGTCCCGGCTGAACGTCGTCCCACCAGCCATGGTAGGCCCCGCAGAAACGCACCAGGTGTTTGCGCCCGGTGTGGTAACGCGCCAGACGTACCGCCTGCATCACCGCCTCGGTACCGGACATGTGAAACGACACCTCATCGAGTCCCGAAATGGTCTGCAGGCGGGCCACGTTGTCGGCCACACACGGGTGGTAGGCACCCAGCACCGGGCCGACCGACTCGGCCGTGCGCAGCCCTTCGGCCATGCAGTCCTTGTAGAAGTCGACCCCCATCACGTTGACGCCATAGGAACCGGTCAGGTCGATGAACCGGTTGCCATCCAGGTCGGTCAGGCTGTGCCCCTGCGCCGCGGACACAAAGGCCCCCACCGGGAGCTGGCGGCGCACCAGCGGCGCAAACTGGAAGGGAACACGGTAAGCCCCGGTGAGCTGGAGATCGGCCAGACCCTCGCGGGCCTGGCGGGTCAGCGCCAGGGTGCGCGCATAACGGCGCGCGTAGCCGGAGGCCAGGGTTTCAAAGGCGGCCTCACGCCGCCGGGCCACCAACTCATCTGCCCCATCGCAGCGGAAGAACTCGTCCTCATCGTAGTGGTAGGCCGGCAGCCAGAGGGCCAGCCGTTTGGCCATGCGCGAATGGCCCGCCAACGAACGGTGTTTGGCGCGCGACAGGGCAATCCGCTGGCTGAGCAAGGGCCAGCCCAGGGCCAGCGCCCCCAGCGGCAGTGCATAGGGAAGAACGGACATGAAGAAACACTCCTGCGGAACAGCCGCCCAGACCTTGTATGGCCTTGAAGTGACAAACACATGAAACTCCTGCAACACATCCGTGGTCTTGCGCTGCATGAAGACCTCAACTTCCTGCTGACCAACCGCATTCCCCGCATCGCCGCCACGCACCTGGTCGGGTGGCTCAGCCGCATTCGCCACCCGTGGGTCTACCGTCCCTGCCTCTGGCTCTGGACACGCTTCACGTCACTGGACCTCAGTGACGCCTTGCACACCGACTTTCAGAGCCTGCACGAGTGCTTCACCCGAGCCCTGCGGCCGGGTGCCCGCCCGGTGGACGGGTCGGCATTGGTTGTCGTCAGCCCCAGCGACGGCATCGTGGGCGCCTGTGGGCCGATCGAGACGGGCGAGGCAGGCCAGACCCAGGTGTTCCAGGCCAAAGGCTTCCCCTACCTGCTGGAAGACCTGCTGGGCAACTCGGCGCGTGCGCGCCATTGGGCCGGCCAGTTGGCCGGTGGCCATTTCGTGACGCTGCGCCTGACCTCGGCCATGTACCACCGCTTTCATGCACCCGACAACGCTCGGTTGTCACATGTGACCTACATCAGCGGCGACACCTGGAACGTGAACCCGATCGCCCTCAGGCGGGTTGAACGGCTGTTCTGCAAGAACGAACGGGCGGTGTTGCACCTTCAGCTGACCAACGGCCAGTGGCTGTTGCTGGTGCCGGTGGCGGCAGTGCTGGTGGCCAGCATGCGCCTGCATGCCCTCGATGTCCCGCTGAACCTGCGCTACCGGGGTCCCAACGAACTGCCTTGCGATGCCCACTACCAACGCGGCGAGGAAATGGGCTGGTTCGAGCACGGATCCACCATCATCGTCCTGGCACCCGCGGGTATGTCCCTGTTGCCAGGCATCGCCTGCGGGCGCCTTCTGCGCATGGGCGAAGGGCTGCTGCGAAAGCCGGTGCCATGAGCGCATGGGTCCGGTAGCGCCTGGCAGGTGCCCTGTCATTTTTCTGTCATGTCTTGTTCACGAAATTCGGGCGCACAGCAGATATCCTAGGGCTAACCCTGCATACCACGGTATGCATGATCAATCGTTGGAGAAGCCCCGATGCGAGCCGTCAAGAAAGCCCGAAAGCTCATTGAGACCGACCCTGGCAACCAGACCGCCCAGACCCTGTCGCGGCTGGTGTTGGCACTGGAATCCGAAACGCCGTTCCAGCTGGCCGACCTGTACAAACTGGGCTATGAAGATTTCGAACTGGCCCTGGCCGTGATTGGCGAATGGAGGCTGGACCGCTACTACACCAGCAAGGCCGTGCTGCTCGACCTGTCCATGCAGGTTGAGCAGAACAATGCGCAGGTGGCCACCGAAACACCGGTAGCAACTGCACAGATATGATTGAACGCCCTGTCCGGGTCAGTCGGTGACCGGCGTGAGCCTGGCCACCGACAGGGCCAGCCATTTGACGCCGTGGCGCACAAAACTGACCTGTGCACGGGCATCAATGCCTGCACCCTCGACCGAAAGCACCTTGCCCTCGCCGAACTTGTTGTGAAACACCTGCATGCCCGCACGGATGTCGGTGCCGCGGTCGGGCTCGAGTGCCGGCGACGCAGCTGCGGTGTTGCCCGTCCAGCCCGGTGACCAGGCCGGCTGTGCCAGCGGAGCACCTGCCCGCGAGGCGCCACCCCAGCCCGACGGCACACCACTGGCGGTCCAAGCCGCCTGTGGTGGCGCAAGCCATTTCAGCCCTTCGGGCGGCAGCTCATCAAAGAAACGGCTGCGCAGGTTGTAGCGCGTCTGGCCATGCAACATGCGGGTCTGGGCATGGGTCAGGTACAGACGCTGGCGCGCGCGTGTGATGGCCACGTACATCAGACGCCGCTCCTCTTCCATGCCGTCGCGGTCGCTCATCGAGTTTTCGTGCGGAAACAGCCCTTCTTCCAGCCCGGTGATGAACACCGCGTCGAACTCCAACCCCTTGGCTGCGTGCACCGTCATCAGCTGAACCGCGTCCTGACCGGCCTGCGCCTGGTTGTCTCCGGACTCCAGGGCAGCGTGAGTCAGGAACGCTGCCAGGGGGCTGAGGGTCTCGCCGGTGTCAGCATCGGGCGCCACAGGCTCATCCAGAACCGGCAGCGACGGATCCAGTCCCTGGCTGGCCGGGCTCTGACTCAGAGGTCGGCCAGCCGCATCGGTTGGCATGGCCTTCGCATCGCGGCCAAAGCCTTCAAGCGTCACAAAGCTCTCGGCGGCGTTGACCAGTTCCTCCAGGTTCTCCACCCGCTCCTGCCCTTCCCGTTCCGACCGGTAGTGCTCGACCAGTCCACTGCGGTCGATGACCAGCTCGATGATCTCGCGCAGGGTCATGCCTTGCGTGCGCTCGCGCATCACGTCCAGCAAGGCCACAAACGCGCCAATGGCCACACCGGCCCGGCCAGTCACCGCACTGACTGCATCGTGCAGCGAACAGCCGCTGACCCGGGCCACGTCCTGCAGTTGCTCCAGGCTGCGCGCGCCTATGCCCCGCGCCGGAAAATTCACCACCCGCAGGAAGCTGGTGTCATCGTGCGGGTTCTCCAGCAGCCGAAGGTAGGCCAGGGCATGCTTGATCTCGGCCCGCTCGAAGAAGCGCAGGCCACCGTAGACACGGTAGGGAACACCGGCGTTAAACAAGGCCGTTTCCACCACCCGGCTCTGCGCGTTGCTGCGGTAGAGCACCGCCATCTCGCTGCGGCTCATGCCGTCGCGCTCGAGCTGCTTCATCTCGTCGACGATCCACTGCGCCTCGGCCAGGTCGCTGGTGGCCTCATACACACGCACCAGTTCGCCCGCGCCGGCATCGGTGCGCAGGTTCTTGCCCAGGCGCCGGCTGTTGTGGCTGATCAGGGCATTGGCGGCATTGAGAATGTTGCTGCAGCTGCGGTAGTTCTGCTCCAGCTTGATCTGGTGTGCCACCCTGAACTCACGCACGAAGTCAGCCATATTGCCCACGCGTGCGCCACGGAAGGCGTAGATGCTCTGGTCATCGTCCCCCACCGCAAACACCACATTGCCCGAGGGCGGCAGCCCCTCGATGGGCGGTGGCGAGAACAGCTTGATCCAGGCGTACTGCAGGCGGTTGGTGTCCTGGAACTCGTCGATCAGGATATGGCGAAAGCGCCGCTGGTAGTGCACGCGGACCGGGTCGTTGTCGCGCAGCACCTCGTAGGATCGCAGCATCAGCTCACCGAAATCGACCACACCCTCGCGCTGGCACTGCTCTTCGTACAGCTGGTAGATCTCGACCTTGCGCCGCGTCTCGTCGTCCCGGGCCACCACGTCGCGCGGACGCTGGCCGTCCTCCTTGCACCCGCTGATGAACCATTGGAGCTGGCGGGGCGGAAAGCGCTCGTCGTCCACGTTGTGCTGCTTGCACAGGCGTTTGATGGCAGAGAGCTGGTCCTGCGTGTCCAGAATCTGAAAGCTTGGCGGCAGGCCGGCGAGCTTGTGGTGGGCGCGCAGCAGGCGGTTGCACAGCCCATGGAAGGTGCCGATCCACATGCCCCGCACATTGACCGGCAGCATGCTGGTCAGCCGCGTCATCATCTCGCGCGCGGCCTTGTTGGTGAAAGTCACGGCCATCACGCCGCCGGGCGAGACCTGCCCGGTCTGCAGCAACCAGGCGATGCGGGTGGTCAGCACCCGCGTCTTGCCCGAACCGGCCCCGGCCAGAATGAGGGCATGTTCGTGCGGCAGGGTGACGGCCGCGGCCTGTTCGGGGTTGAGACCGGCCACCAGCGGAGAGGGATCTTCAAACAGCATGAAGGGATTGTAGGAAGCCATCGGCCCGCCACGCCGGATGACCCGCCCATACCGCAGTTCGTATACCACCGATATGGGCCAACGGGAATTGGCAATGGCTCCCGTTCCCGCCTAGAATCAAGCACCGGGCCCAAGCAATTGCGCCCGGTTTCTTTTTTCCGGCACCGGAAACGAGCACCGGCCAGTTCCAAGCGCCTTTTCAAACCCTCTGAAAGGCCCCCATGGAAATCTTCGACTACGACAACATCCTGCTGCTGCCTCGCAAATGCCGCGTAGAAAGCCGCAGCGAATGCGACGCCTCGGTGCTGTTCGGCGGCCGGCGCTTCAAGCTGCCGGTGGTGCCGGCCAACATGAAGACGGTACTCGACGAACCGATCAGCGAGTACCTGGCCGCCAATGGCTACTTCTACGTCATGCACCGCTTCGATCTGGACAACGTGGCCTACGCCCGACGCATGCGCGAGAAAGGCCTGTTCGTCTCCATCAGCTCCGGTGTCAAGGAGGCCGATTACGCGGTCATCGACCGCCTGGCTGCCGATGGCGTCGGCGCCGACTACATCACGATCGACATCGCCCATGGCCATGCCGAGAGCGTGCGCAAGATGATCGAACACATCAAGCACAGGCTGCCGCAGGCCTTTGTGATTGCCGGCAACGTGGCCACCCCCGAAGCGGTCATCGATCTGGAGAACTGGGGCGCCGACGCGACCAAGGTGGGCGTGGGACCGGGCAAGGTCTGCATCACCAAACTCAAGACCGGCTTCGGCACCGGCGGCTGGCAGCTGTCGGCGCTCAAGTGGTGCGCCCGTGTGGCGACCAAGCCCATCATCGCCGACGGTGGCATCCGCCACCATGGCGACATTGCCAAGAGCGTGCGTTTCGGCGCGTCCATGGTGATGATCGGCTCCCTGTTCGCGGGCCACGAAGAGTCGCCGGGACAGACCGTCGAGGTGGATGGCAAACGCTACAAGGAATATTACGGCTCGGCCAGCGACTTCAACAAGGGCGAGTACAAGCATGTCGAGGGCAAGCGCATCCTTGAGCCCATCAAGGGCAGGCTCGCCGACACCCTGCGCGAAATGCAGGAGGATGTGCAGAGCTCGATCAGCTACGCCGGTGGCACCCAGTTGGCCGACCTGAAGAAGGTCAACTATGTGATCCTGGGCGGCGAGAACGCGGGCGAACACTTGTTCATGTGAACAGGGCCCTCGCCTCTCGCAAAGAACCCGCGTTCAGCGCATCAGGCCCATCGCCAACCGGTGCAGGCGGTGGCGCGGGTCAACCAGGGCCTCCAGCACGCTGAAGTGGTTCAACCCGGGCAAGGCTTCGCAGATCGGCACCACACGCTCACCCCAGGCCTGGCGAAGCAGCGTGTTCTGACGCAGGAACTCGCTGCTCTCGTCTCCCCCCGCAACGCAGGCCAGCGTGCCGCGAACGTCGCTGCCTTCTTCGCTCAAGGGCGGGGCGGCAAAGCCTGCCGGGCTGGCCATCTTCACCTGCGCGGGCGTCAACCGCAGCGAGTCGCGGATGAACGGGGTATGGCGCAGCGGCTCCAGATCGAACAGGCCCGAGATGGACAGGGCGTTGCGCACCACCGAAACCGGCAGGTCCGGACCCACTGCCTCCCACTGGGCCGACAGCAGCATGGCCGCCAGGTGCCCGCCCGCCGAGTGACCAGCCACCGTGATCCGCCGGGGATCACCCCCATGAACCGCAATGTGGCGGTGCACCCAGGCCATGGCACGGATCATCTGCAGACAGATGTCCGGCACCGTGACGGCCGGGCACAGGGCGTAGTTGGGCACCACCACACACACGCCCTTGCGTGCGAACGCCGCCGCCACGAAGCTGTGGTCCGCCTTGTCCAGACTGCGCCAGTAGCCACCATGGATGAACACCAGCACCGGAGCCAGGCCGTCCGGACGCCTGCCCTGGGCAGAAAAGACGTCCAGTGACTCGCCCGCCTCGACGCCATAGGCCAGGTCCAGCAGACACGGGAGGTTGCGTCGCGCCGCTGCCGATTCGGTGGCCCAGCGTTCAAAGTGCGCTGCGTGCCCGGGCACCAGGGCACGGTTGTTGTACTGGCTGTCCAGCCAGGCTGGATCGGTTGGCGTGTGTGGGGTGGTCATTGAAACATTGTGTCACGCTCCCGTCGCCCTGTTGGCACCTCAGCGGGTGGTCCTCAAGGAGGAAATCATGTATTCTGTATACGGAGTTCAAAATATGGCCCACCTGCTCGCAATCACCAACTCACCGGACCTGGTTGACCAGGTCTACCGGGTCCTGCTCGACGCCATCAGCACCGGGCAACTGGCGCCTGGCCAGCGGCTGACACAGGAAGAACTGGCCGAGCGACTTTCGGTGTCCCGCCAGCCCGTGATGCAGGCCCTGCGCCTCCTCAAGAAGGACGGTTTCGTGGCGGACGCTCCGGCCGTCTGTGGCGGCCCGGGAAAAAGCCGGGGCCTGCAGGTGGCCCCGATCGAGCCCGACTGGATCGCCCAGGTCTACCAGGTGCGCGGCGCCCTGGACGCGCTGGCGGTTCGCCTGGCGGCTGCCCACGCCACCCGACTTGACCCTGAACTGATCCGCCAGGGCCGGGAAGCGGTCAGGGCCGGTGACGTCAAGGCCATGATCGAGGCTGACCTGGCCTTCCACCAGGCGCTCTACCGGGCCGCGGGTAACCCGCTGATCGAACAGAGCGCCTTGCTGCACTGGCACCACATTCGCCGTGCCATGGGCGAGGCCTTGCAGACCTCGCGCCTGCGCGAGACCGTCTGGGACGAACACGAGGCCATTGCTGCGGCAGTGGCCCGCGGCGATGCCGCCCGTGCCGAAGCCCTCATGCAACACCACTGTGGCCAGGCCAGCGAGCACCTGCAAGGCCAGATCATCCAGGACAGCACCAACCCATCGAACCCGCCATCGGCATCCGGTCAACTCCGTGGTTCCCGGCAGCAACGCTAGCCGGCCCACTTCCAGGCGGTTCCCGGGCTCCCCGGGGGCCGCCTTTTTTTTCCGAGCCGCTGCACCAATCCCTGCCCACACACCACCGACAAGAGCGACGGCCATTCCTTGAGCTGATTGCACGCGCACGCAGCCCCCAATGCCGATCCACAGAACATTTCCCGCCGTGAATACCGCCACCTCGAACCAAGAACTCCTCGCGTCTGCTGTCACTCCCCACATTGCCGTGCTGGGCATCGGCATGATGGGCCTGCCCATGGCTCGCCGCCTGCTGGAAGCCGGCATGCCAGTGACCGGCTGGAATCGGGCCCGCAGCAAGGCCGAGCGGCTTCTGCACTCGGGCGCGACGGTGGCCGACTCTCCCGCCGACGCGGTGGCGCAGGCCGACATCGTGATCACGCTCCTGACAGACGGAGCCGCGGTCGAGGATGTGCTGTTCCGACAGGGTGCGGCCGAGGCCATGAGGCCGGGTTCGACCTTGATCGACATGTCGTCCATCCAGCCCCGTGAGGCACGCGATCATGCGGCCCGCCTGGCGGCGCGCGGCATCCACCACCTGGACGCACCCGTGTCCGGCGGCACCGTGGGCGCCGAGGCCGGCACCCTGGCCATCATGGTGGGGGGCAGGCAGGCCCCGTTCGAGCAGGCGCTGCCAGTCCTTGAGGTGCTCGGAAGGCCCACCCACGTCGGGCCCAGCGGATCGGGTCAGCTGGCCAAACTGGCCAACCAGATGATCGTCGGCGTGACCATCGGTGCCGTGGCCGAGGCCCTGCTGCTGTGCGAGCGGGGTGGAGCCAACATGGCCCGCGTACGCGAAGCCATTACAGGCGGCTTCGCAGACAGCCGCATCCTGCAGGTGCACGGCCAACGCATGGTCGAGCGCGACTTCACCAAACGCGGTGCTTTGGCAGTGCAGCTCAAGGACATGCGCAATGCGCTGGCCACGGCAACAGAAGTCGGCTTCGAGGCCCCCATCACCGCCCTGTTTGAACAGCTCTACGCCGATGCCGTCGGGCACGGCCTGGCCGACCTGGACCACTCGGCGCTGTTCGTCGAACTGGCCAGCCGCAACGGCATGCGCTGACCCGGCAACGGACGGCCTGAAGGCCCGACACAGCCTGCCTGGCGCCGTGACGGACAATAGCGACACGCCGTTCAATTGAGCCTGCCGATTTGAGCCGTCCCCACCTGTCAACACCTGCTCCACTGACCTACCGGCCTGACATCGACGGCCTGCGGGCAGTCGCCGTGCTGTCGGTGCTGGTGCACCATGCCTTCCCTGAGCTGCTGCCGGGCGGTTTCGTCGGTGTCGACATCTTTTTTGTCATCTCGGGCTACCTGATCAGCACGATCATCATGGGCGGCCTTGCCGAAGGCAGGTTCTCCTTCGCCGACTTCTACATCCGGCGCATCCGCCGCATCTTTCCCGCTCTGGTGCTGGTCCTGGGATCCACGGCCGTCATCGGCTGGTACCGCCTGACGGCCGATGAATATGAGATGCTGGGCAAACACCTGATCGCCGGTGCGGCCTTCGTGTCCAATTTCGTGCTGTGGCAGGAGGCGGGCTACTTTGACGCCGAGTCTGCCGGCAAGCCCTTGCTGCACCTGTGGTCCCTGTCCATCGAGGAACAGTTCTACCTGCTGTGGCCACTGCTTCTGTTCGTGGTCCATCGCTGGCGGCGCCATGCGGTGATCTGGGTAACCGGTCTGTTGCTGCTGGCTTCGATGGCGCTGAACCTGACGCTGGTGGGCGAAAACCCCACGGCAGCTTTCTACAACACCGCAGCACGCATGTGGGAACTGCTGATGGGCGCCCTGCTCGCCCTCTGGCACCTGAAGAAGCCTGCACAGCCAAGGGCACTGGCCCATGGTGGACGCTGGCCCGACCTGCTGTCTGCAGGTGGACTGATGCTGCTGGTTCTGGCCCTGGTCCTGTTGCATCCCGAGCGGCAGTTCCCCGGGATGTGGGCGCTGCTGCCCACCCTGGGTGCCGCTGCCCTCATCGCTGCCGGCCCCGGGGCCTGGGTGAACCGGTATCTGCTTGCATTGAAGCCGATGGTCTGGGTCGGCCTGATCAGTTACCCCCTCTACCTCTGGCACTGGCCGCTGCTCAGCGTGGCACACCTGCAAACGGCGGGCGATGCTCCCTGGACCCTGCGCCTGGGCCTGGCGGGCCTGAGCGTTATGCTGGCTGCGCTGACCTATGTGCTGCTGGAGCGCCCGTTGCGACACGGGCGCATGAACCCCCGGCTGGTGGTTGCCGGCCTCTGCAGCGCCATGGCGGGTGTGGCCGTGACCGGCGCTGTCATCATGAAGTCCGAAGGCTTCGACAACCGATTCCCTCCCGAGGTGCGGCAGCTCACCAAAGGCGGGTCGCGCCGAATCCTCATGCAGGGCTGGCGCAACACCGAGTGCATGCTGGCCTTCGGCGTTCCTCCCAGCGAGTTCAAGGACTTCTGTATCGAAGACCGGCGTCCGCTGGTGTTCCTATGGGGCGACTCACATGCCGGATCGCTCTACCCGGGCTTCAAGGCCTTGCAGGACAGCGGTCTCTACGACTTCGGCATCGGCGAACGGGGCGGGGCCATCTGCCCTCCCATTCTCGGCATTGAACCGCGCCCGTCCTGCCGAGACATCAACGACGACACGATCCAGGCGATCCGAGAGCATCGACCTGATGTGGTGGTGCTCTACGCGTGGTGGCACCACCGGGCCTATGACCTGGGTCCGCTGGAGGCCACCGTGGCCGAACTTCGCTCTGCCGGTGTGCCACGCATCATCCTGCTGGGTGCTGTCCCCTACTGGCAAGGCCCGCTGCCCCGCGTCCTGTTCGACGCCTGGCGGGAGGGCCCGGTGTCCCGCCTGCCCCCGCTGCGCCTGAAAAAGCAACTTGACCCTAAGCTGGATGCCATCACAAAGGAAATGCGCGAACGCTCTGAAGCCATGGGGATCGAGTTCATTTCAGGCCTGGATGCCTTCTGCAACGAGGACGGCTGCCTCACCCGCATGAGCGAAGATGCGGTGGAGCCACTGAGCTACGACTACGGCCATCTCGCCCCGGCGGCTGTGACCTACTATGTGCAATGGCTGGCACCGAAGATCTTCGGACCGCCCCCTCCGCGTTGAGTCGCCTGCTCGCGGTCGTGCATCCAGATTCAGCCTGACTTTGCTAACATTTGGCCATTCGGGGACGTAGCTCAGCTGGGAGAGCGTCGCGTTCGCAATGCGAAGGTCGGGAGTTCGATCCTCCTCGTCTCCACCACTCCAAGAAGCCCGGCGTGGCCCAGGCCTCAGACACAAAAAAAAAGCCGGGGCAAACCCGGCTTTTTCATGCGTGCGAACCGACGAGCTCAGCGCGGGCTGCGGCGGGCCGTCGGACGGAACGCGTCGTTGCGGCGGGTGTCCGCCGGGGCACCGCGGCCACCGAAGCGGTCGCCCGAGCGCTGCTCGCGCGGACCGCGATCGGCCAAGGCGGCACCCGGGCGCTCGCGACCCTTGTCGGTACGACCGAACGACGCAAAGCCGCCGTGGGCTCCTGCACCCTGGCGCGGACGGGCCGCTTCGTCACGGGCAGGCCTTTCCCAGCGGGGATCGGCGCGTCGCTCGTCACGTTCGACCGGCCGGGCTTCGCCAAAACCGCCGCCCATGCGGGGACCGCTGCGGCGGTCGCCGAAGCGGTCTCCACCACGGCCCGCCGGGCGACCATTGCCACGACCGCGACCGAAGTCGTTCTGCGGCGGACGCTGACGCGGCTCCAGTCCGGCCACGGTCTGGACTTCGATGCGGTGATGGGTGAACGCTTCGATGTCGCTGATCTTGCGGCGATCGCGGAACTCCGCAAAAGTGACCGCCAGACCGTCCCGGCCGGCACGACCTGTGCGGCCGATACGGTGGGTGTAGTCCTCGGCCTTCATGGGCAGGCCATAGTTGAACACGTGCGTGATGGTCGGCACATCGATACCACGGGCAGCCACATCGGTGGCCACCAGGAACTGCACCTGGCCGTTGCGCAGCGCCATCAGGCGGCGGTTGCGGATGCCCTGGCTCAAGGCTCCGTGCAGGGCAACGGCGGCAAAGCCGGCCTGCTGCAGGTCGTTGGCCAGACCATCGCATTCGATCTGGGTGCTGCAGAACACCACCGCCTGGTCGATGGCGGCATCGCGCAGCCAGTGGTCGAGCAGGGCCCGCTTGTGCTGCTGGTCATCGGCCCAGAACAGTTTCTGGCTGATGTTGGCGTGCTGTTCCTGCGGCGTGTCGATCTGCACCTTCTGCACGTGCTTGCCGCCGTCGTGCATGACACGCATGGCCAGTTGCTGGATGCGCGGCGCGAAGGTCGCGCTGAACATCATGGTCTGGCGGCGCTGGCTGGTCAGATTGTTGACCTCGGCCAGATCATCGGCAAAGCCCAGGTCGAGCATGCGGTCGGCTTCGTCGACGACCAGGAATTTCACCTGATCCAGCTGGATCTGCCCCGAACGCTGCAGGTCGAGGAGGCGACCGGGCGTGGCCACGACCAGGTCGGCATTCTGCAGACGGGCAATCTGCACCGGGTAGGGCATACCCCCGACCACGTTGGCAATGCGCAGACCACGGCAGTGGCGCACCAGACCGATGGCATCCTGTGCCACTTGCTGGGCCAGCTCGCGCGTCGGGCACAGCACCAGCGCACCCGGCGTGGCGGGCTTGAAATGGCGTGCCAGCGTCGGGTTCTTGCGCTTGGGCCGCTTGGGTGGCTCCTCGCCACGGGCCAAGGCCTCGGCCGTGGCGCGCTCCAGCGCTTGGCGTTCGCGCGCCTGCTCCTCTTCTTTCTGCTGGATCAGGGTGTGCATCACTGGCAGCAGGAAAGCCGCGGTCTTGCCGCTGCCGGTCTGGCTGGAGACCATCAGGTCGGCATAACGCTGCACGCCTTCGGCCAGCAAGGCCTTGGGCACCACCTGGGATTGCACCGCGGTGGGCTGCACATAGCCCAGGTCGGCGCAGGCCTGCGCCAGTTCAGGGGCCAACCCCAGCAACTCAAAGGCATTGGGCTCGCGCACCACCACCTCACCGTCGACGACAGCAGTCGTGTCCAGGTCTTGCGCCTCGAAGGCGACGTCATCCATACGTTCTTTCATGTTTCATCATCCCGGCGCGCCAACTGAATAAAAGGACGCGCACATGCGGACAAAGCGAAACGCGGTGCGCAGGGTTGGGCCGTTCCGATGGAAACGGTCAACGCGCAGTCGGGCTGCTTCGTTCGTGGTTGCAGACAACATCAACCATCAAACGAAGAGCGAGGCGAGCCGGGTCCGGTAAGGGCCATCGGCTGCAGTCAACGCATGGCCCCGATCAGATCGCCCCGGTGCGCATCGCAAGGCGATGCATCGGGGCTGCGGGACACTGTGAGTGTGAGGCAGATGCACAAAGGCTGCGTTTTTAAGCGCAGCCTTTAATTATGACACGTTTTCAGGGAATACCCTAGCGCCTTCTTTCCGGCTCTTTCATGGATCAGGTCATGACGGCCACGACGATGTGGAACAGGATCGCCGCCAGCACAGCGGTGGCAGGCACGGTCACGATCCAGGCAGCCACGATACGCATCACCGTCGAACGCTTGACCAGTTCCTTCTTGTAGGCCTTCTTCATGGCCTTCTGTTCCTTCTTGGCCAGCACCGCCCCCTCGGCCAGCTCGCGCTGCTTGGCCCGCTTCTTCATCTCCGCCAGCATGCGCTTCTTCTCGCTTACCTCGGCGGCCTCGAACCTCTTGAGATAGGCCTCAACCTCACCCCGGTCAGCCCCCTGGTGCCCGGCAAACACCACCGCCTCCATCTTGCTGTAGTTCACCTTGAGCAACTCGCGCAGGAAACCAACCCCGAACACTGCACCGATGGTGGTGTGGGTGGTCGAGATCGGCATGCCCAGCTCTGATGCGACGATCACCGTCAGGGTGGCTGCCATGGCGATCGAGTAGGCGCGCATGTTGTCGAGTTCGGTGATCTCCTTGCCCACGGTGCGGATCAGCTTGGCACCATACAACGCCAGGCCCACCGCCAGGCCCAGGGCGCCCAGCACCATGATCCACAACGGTGACGCTGCCTTGGTCGCCACTGCGCCCGACTTCACGGCCTCATAGATGGCCGCCAGCGGGCCGATGGCGTTGCCCACATCGTTGGCACCGTGGGCAAAACTCAGCAGGGCTGCCGAACACACCAGGGGCCAGGTGAACAGACGGTTGACGCCGTCTTTGCTGTTGTCCTGTCGCATGGCCATGCGCCCGATCGGCTTGCGGATCAAAGCCCAAACCACCACGGCCACCGCGGCGCCGGCGGCCACCGCCGGCCAGAAGCCGAACTTGACCAGCTGGCTCAGACCCTTGAGCAACATGAACGTCGCGTAGGCCCAGACCATCAGGGCAATCAGGACGGGCACCACGCGCGCCGCCGCTTCGGTCTTTTCGGTGCGGTAGGTGATGCTGCGCTTGATCTGGTAGAGGAACAGGGCCGCCACTGCGCCCCCCATCAGCGGCGACACCACCCAACTGGCGACGATCTTGGTGATGGTGGCCCAGTTGACCAGGCCCCAGCCACCGGCCGCGATACCGGCGCCCATGACGGCGCCGATGATGGAGTGGGTGGTCGAGACAGGCGCACCCAGTGCGGTGGCCAGGTTGAGCCAGAGCGCGCCGGCCAGCAGCGCGGCCAGCATCACCCAGGCAAAAAGCGCCGGATCGTCGATACGGCTGCTGTCAATGATGCCACCCTTGATCGTGCCGACCACCTCACCACCGGCAAAGATGGCACCCAGGGCCTCGAAGACAGCGGCGATCACGATCGCCCAGCCCATGGTCATGGCGCCGGAGCCCACGGCAGGCCCCATGTTGTTGGCCACATCGTTGGCGCCGATGTTCATGGCCATGTAGCCGCCGATGACCGCGGCCACGATCAGCAACCCCACCGAGGTGGTCGGCAGGTCGGCCACGGCAGCGCCGGTGAGCGAGGCATACAGGCCGACCAGGGCAAGGAAAAGCAGGGCGCCACCCAGCTGGATGACCTCCAGGTGCCGGGATACAAACCGGCTGCGGGATTTTTTTGTCATGTTGATTTCACGTGAAGATCACAATTTTGACATGCGCCAGTCCGGCCTCTCCGGTGACCGGCAGCCCAGGCCAGGCCGGTCTTGCCAGCCAACCCGGTTGACCTGTGGCCGTCAGCGCAGGAAATGGGCGCGGTAGTGTTCGAGCTCGTCGATCGACTCGTGCACGTCGGCCAGGGCCGTGTGGCGCTGCTGCTTCTTGAACGCGTCGTAGACAGCCGGGCGCCAGCGCTTGGCCAGCTCCTTGAGCGTGCTCACATCCAGGCAGCGGTAGTGGAAATAGGCCTCCAGCTTTGGCATGTACTTCACCAGGAAGCGCCGGTCCTGGCTGATGGTGTTGCCGCACATGGGCGAGGCGTTCTTAGGCACATACCGGGAGATGAACTCCAGCAATTGCCGCTCGGCTTCGGCCTCATCGATGTTGCTGGCCTTGACCTTGTCGACCAGGCCGCTGCGTCCGTGCGTCCCCTTGTTCCAGTTGTCCATGGCATCCAGCACCGCCTGGCTCTGGTGAATCACCAGCACCGGCCCTTCCACTCGCGGTGTCAGCTGAGGGCCGGTGATGACCACGGCAATCTCCAGCAGCCGCTCTTTCTCGGGGTCCAGTCCGCTCATCTCGCAGTCGAGCCAGACCAGGTTCTGGTCGCTGCGTGCCAGGGTGGGGGCGCCCTCAGGCCCGGTGGCGGACCCGGATACGGAAGCTGGGGGTGCGTCGGTCTGGTTTTCAATGCTCATGGGCGTCATTTTCGCCGATGCCGCCTGCCCTCCCCGGCGGCCCCGCCACCGCCGTGGCTTTCGCCAGTTCGTTAGACTCCACCCCATGGACAATGCCTCTCTGGCCTTCACGGCTGTTTTCTGCGCCGCCCTCATTGGCGGCCTGGTGCTCAAGACCTGGCTGGCCAGCCGTCAGATACGCCATGTGGCGCTCCACCGTGGTGCCGTCCCCTCGCCGTTCGCCGAAGTGGTCACACTGCACGCGCACCACAAGGCAGCCGACTACACCATCGCCAAGGCCCGCTTTGGTCTGCTGACCAGTGCCGTCGAAGCAGCCTTGCTGCTGGGCTGGACACTGCTGGGCGGCCTTCACTGGCTCAATCAGGTCCTGCTGGACTGGCTCGGAGGCGGCATGGTTCAGCAGCTGGCGCTGATCGGAGCCTTTGCCTTCATCGGCGGCCTGCTGACCCTGCCCCTGGAGTGGTGGAGCAGCTTCCGGATCGAAGAGCGATTCGGATTCAACCGCATGAGCCTGGGCCTGTGGTTGGGCGATCTGGTCAAGGGCGCCCTGGTGGGGGTTCTGGTCGGGTTGCCGATCGTGGCTCTGGTGCTGTGGCTGATGGGTACCGCCGGGCCGGTCTGGTGGCTCTGGGCCTGGGGTGTCTGGATGGGCTTCAACCTGCTGATGCTGCTCCTCTACCCCACCCTGATCGCGCCCCTGTTCAACAAGTTCGAACCGCTGGAAGATGAAACGCTCAAGGCCAGGGTCACTGCGCTGATGCAGCGCTGCGGGTTCGCTGCCAAGGGCCTGTTCGTGATGGACGGCAGCAAACGCAGCGCCCATGCCAACGCCTACTTCACAGGCTTCGGCGCCGCCAAGCGGGTGGTCTTTTTCGACACCCTGCTCAAGCAGCTCGATCCGGCCGAGGTGGACGCCGTGCTGGCCCACGAACTTGGCCACTACAAGCGACGCCACATCCTGCAGCGTCTGGTGCTCATGTTTGCGCTGAGCCTGGCCGGTTTTGCCCTGCTGGGCTGGATGTCGGGCCAGGCCTGGTTCTACACCGGACTGGGCGTGCAGCCCGCCATGGATGCCCCCAACAATGCCCTGGCCCTGCTGCTGTTCGTGATGGTGGTGCCCCTCTTCACCTACTTCCTGCAGCCCCTGATGGCGCAGCTCTCACGCAAGCACGAGTTCGAAGCCGATGCCTATGCGGTGACCCAGACCAGCGGCGCCCACCTGGCCAATGCCCTGCTCAAGCTTTACAAGGACAACGCCAGCACCCTCACCCCGGACCCGGTGTTTGCCCGCTTCTACTATTCACACCCACCCGCCAGCGAACGTCTGCAACGCCTCACCGCCGCTGCCTGAACGATCCAACCGACTGTATCCCTGATTGCCATGAACCCGATCCACCAGAACCGCCGAGCCCTCGGACCGACCGAAATCGTCACCCAGCTGACACAGCTCAACGGAGAACAGCCCGACGGCTGGAAGCTGATCGAGGGTTCGATCGAAAAGACCTACCGGTTCACCAACTTTCACGAGACCGTCGGCTTCGTCAATGCGCTGGCCTGGATCGCCAACCGGGAAGATCACCACCCCGACCTGGCGGTGTCCTACAACCGGTGCGTGGTGCGCTTCAACACGCACGACGTCAACGGCATCTCGGTCAGCGACTTCTATTGCGCGGCGGCGGTGGACGCCCTGGTGAGGACCTGAAACTTGTCGCGCAAGATGTCCGCCCGGAAGGCGAGCGCTTGAAGCGTGGCCTGCACCCGGCAACGCAGCCGGGCTCCCTTTGCGACGGGCGTGTGGTCGCGGCCTTCGGCCGCCATTGTATGGTGGAAACCCCCGATGGCAGCCGGCGCATCTGCCACCCCCGAGGCAAGAAGAGCCAGGTCGTGGTCGGCGACCGGGTTCAGTGGCTGCCCAGTGGCGACGAGGGCAGCATCGAACGGGTGCTGGATCGCCGCAACCTCTTCTATCGGCAGGACGAACTGCGCACCAAGTCCTTTGCGGCCAACCTGGACCAGGTGCTGGTGCTGCTGGCTGCCGATCCGGTGTTCTCGGAAAGTCAGCTCAGCCGCGCACTGATCGCGGCCGAGGCAGAAGGCATCCCGGCGCTGATCGTGCTCAACAAGCGCGACCTGCATCCGGCCTTCGAGCAGGCCTGGGAACGGCTGGCGCCCTACCGGCGCATGGGCGTACGGGTGCTGCCCCTGCAGTTGAAGGGCGACGGAGATGACACACTGGGTGTCTTGAGGGGAGCCCTTGAAGGTCACCATTCACTGGTACTGGGTCCATCCGGAGCGGGCAAGAGCACCCTGGTCAACCGGCTGGTGCCCGATGCAGGCGCCCAGACCGGCGAGATCTCGAGGGCACTCAACTCGGGCAAACACACCACGACCAGCACCACCTGGTATTGGACCGACGGCACCCACAGCACGGCCCTGATCGACTCGCCAGGGTTTCAGGAATTCGGCCTGCACCACATCGAGCCCACACGCCTGGCTTCGCTCATGCCCGATCTGAGGGCAACGCTGGGGGAGTGCCGGTTCTACAACTGCACCCACCTTCATGAGCCTGGCTGCGGGGTGCGTACCCATGTGCTGCCGGACGGCACCACGCCAGAAGCCAAAACGGGCGAACCCACCATCAGCCCGAACCGCTACCGGATCTACCAGGACCTGTTTGCCGAACTGTCGGTGCCGGCGCGCTACTGATTCATTGCCCGCCAGCGTCCAGAGCCTGTCCGGCGCACTCAACCGACCAGACGTGCCAGACTGAGCAGCGCCAGCAAGAGCATCCACAGAACAACAGCCCGCCAGACCAGGCCGACCACGCTGCCCAGGTGCGCCAGTTGGGGGGTCTCGGTCAGAGGCTCCGAGAGATCGACAGAGGGGGTGCGGAGCAGGGGCAGGTTGATGGCCCCGCCAGCGGCGGCCAGCACCACGTCGTCGCTGCCGGCCTCGCCGGCATTGACCCGCGAACGCCAGCCGGCCACGGCCTCCTCGAAGTTGCCCACCACCGCAAAGCCCAGGGCCGTGACCCGGGCCGGAATGTGATCGATCCAGCGCCACAGGGTGAGGGCAGATCGCTCAAGCGCCTCGCTGGTCGTGCCATCCGGTCGCTGACGCCAGCTGCGCGATACGTACTCGGCGAGTCGGTAGAGCACGGCCCCGGCCGGACCGAGCCCCACGACCCAGAACACCACAAAAGCCACCAACACACCGAACACATGGCGATGTGCGGCGAGCACTGAGTGCACGATGAACTGGCGCAACAGCTCGGACCGGGGCAGCGTGGTGGCATCGACACGCAACCACTGCGCAAATCGTTCCCTCGCAAGAGCCTCGTCGCCGGCTTCCAGGGCCTGCCGGATGTCGCTGAAATGATGGCTGAACTGGCGGAAGCCGACGGTCAGGTACAGCACCAGCACCAGCCAGGCAAAGGCCAGCACCAGACTCACGCGCCACAAGGCCCAGTAAACCAGGGCCGAAACCGCCGCAGGCAGGGCCACGGCCAGCAGCCAGGCCACCCAGCCATGTGAAGCCTGTCCAGCGTCAAAATTGCGCCGAACCGAACGCGACCAGCCGCGCAATCCGGCATGCACCGGGTTGTCGTACGCCAGTGGCCGCACCTGCTCCAGCACCAGGGCGATGAGGATGGCGAAAAAACTCATGGGGCAATCATAGCCTTGCCCGCCCGCTGCCTCGGGCTCGGCTCCCTGCCCTGACCGCTGTCAGGCCGTCAGCAGGCGGTAGAGGTTGCGCAGCATGCCGGCCGTCGCACCCCAGATGAAGCGCTCATGCGGACCGTCAGCAAATGGCATGGAGTACCACTCGCGCTCGTGACCCTGGAACTGCATGCGGTGCCGGCGATGGTGCGCCGGATTCATGAGAAACGACAGCGGCACCTCGAACACGTCGGCCACTTCGTAGGGATTGGGTCGCAGCCGGATGTCCGGCGGCACCAGACCGACCACGGGGGTCACGATGAACGCGGTGCCGGTGATGTACTCGGGCAGGGCACCGATGACCTCGACCCGATCGGGTGGGAGGCCAATCTCTTCGTGGGTCTCGCGCAGGGCCGCTGCTGTGGCATCCGCGTCGCTGTCGTCCATCCTCCCGCCCGGCAGGGCAATCTGGCCCGAGTGTGTGCTCAGGTGCTCGGTCCGCTGGGTCAGCAGCAGCATCAGCTCGTCGCGCATCACCAATGGCAGCAGGACAGCGGCGTGCGCCGGGGAGCGATCTGCGAACAGAGGCTCGCGGCGAAGCTCCGGCGTCCACGCCGGTGGGCGCAGGAACAGTTCGCGCAGCCCTTGTGGCGTGAGCCGCTCGGGCTTCGCCGGGCGAAGCAGCCGGTCGTCCTCAGCCGACACAACCGGCACCTGCCGTGGATCGAATGGAGGCAATGACCTGGTCATGGTGGGTTCTGAGCTCATCAACCGGCCAAGGATAGGGCCAGCCGGAGAATCCCTACGAGCCGCACGGGACACATCGTCACCGTTGTCCTGTTCGGTTCAAAAGAAAAGCCGCTCGAAGGAGCGGCTTGTCCGGCGAACGCCAGGGCGCGAGATGACCCCGGCCTGGCCAGGCTGGGTCAGGCGCCCAGCTTTTCCTTGATACGGGCCGACTTGCCACTGCGGTCACGCAGGTAGTACAGCTTGGCGCGACGAACGTCACCACGGCGCTTGACCTCGATCTTGGCGATACGGGGGCTGTACAGCGGGAAAGTGCGCTCGACACCTTCGCCGTTGGAGATCTTGCGGACGATGAAGCTGGAGTTGAGGCCACGATTGCGACGCGCGATGACCACGCCTTCGTAAGCCTGTACGCGCTTGCGGTTGCCTTCCACCACATTGACGCTGACGATCACGGTGTCGCCAGGGGCAAACGCCGGGATGTCCTTGTTCAGGCGGGCAATCTCTTCCTGCTCGAGGGTCTGGATGAGGTTCATGATTTCCTTCATACCGATCATGGCCGCGCTGCCCCGACATGGGGTTGATAAGGCTGCGCACGCAAGACAGTGCCTCAAGGGCAGGATGTCTTCACAGGTCGCAGCGGCCGGCCAGAGGATCGAAAAGCCTTTGATTATAACAGGCCACGCTGCCTGAGAAAAGCTTCGTCCGCTTCACCCAGGTGACCGGCCGATCGGGCAGCCTGCAACAGGTCCGGCCGCGAGCGCGCGGTGGCCAACAGGCTCTGCTCCCGTCGATAGCGGGCAATGCGCTCGTGGTGACCACCCAGCAGGACCGAAGGCACCGGCATCGGCCCCTGTGGGCCCTGCCAGATCTCGGGCCGGGTGTGGTGCGGGCTGTCGAGCAGGCCATCGAGGGCCGGATTGAAGCTGTCCTGCTGGTGGCTGCCTTCATCGCCCAGCACGCCGGGCTGAAGCCGGGCCACCGCATCCAGCAGGGCCATGGCGGGGACCTCACCACCCGACAGCACGAAATCGCCCAGGCTGAGTTGCTGGTCCACACAGGCGTCGATGAAACGCTGATCGATGCCTTCATAGCGGCCACAGACAAGAATGGCACCGTGGCTGTCGGACCAGGCCTGTACGCCCGCATGATCGAGCCGGTCACCCGCTGGGGAGAACAGCACCACAGGGGCACGGGCTGACCCGGCTTCGGCCCGGTCCTCGCGCACCGCCTGCAGACAGCGCCACAGGGGTTCGGCCATCATCACCATCCCGGGACCGCCTCCGAATGGGCGGTCATCCACCCGGCGGTAATTGCCTTCCGCGAAATCACGCGGGTTCCACAGGCGCACCAGTACCTGCCCCGCCTCGAATGCGCGGCGATTGATGCCGTGACTCAGAAACGGGGCAAACAGCTCCGGGAACAGGGTGATGACGTCGAAGCGCATGGCCTGGGGTGACACTCAGGAACCGATCGACGGGACCCGCCGGTCAGAAGTAGTCGGTCTGCCAGTCGACCAGGATGCGCCGACCTGACTGATCGACATTGTCGATATAGGTCGACACAAACGGAATCATCCGCTCGGCTTTGTGGTCGACGCCGTCAGCGCTGTGCTCCAGCACCAGCACCGAGGTCGGGCCGGTGCTCAGCAGATCGCGCACGACGCCCAGGTGCTCGCCCTGGCGGTTGACCACCTCCAGGCCGATGAGATCGACCCAGTAGTACTCACCCTCGGGGGTGGGAGGGAAATCGCTGCGCGGCAGGTAGATGCGCGCACCCTTGAGGGCTTCGGCCTGGTTGCGGTCGTTGACCCCCTCGATGCGGGCCACGATGCCGTCGGAGTGGTGACGCGCCTCGGCCAGATCCACCTTCACGCACCCCGCAAACGCGACAAAGCCGCGCGCGAAGCGGGCCTCGGGCGGCTGAAGGTACCAACGGGACGCGGAAACCAGCGCCTCGGTGTCGGCGCTGTGGGGCAGGATGCGGACCCAGCCCTTGATGCCCCAGGCGTCCTGTATCCGACCGAGCTCGATGGCATCGGCCGGCAGGCTGGCCAGCTCGAACGTCTGCGCGGGTGCGACGGACACCGGCCTGCCCAGGGAAGCCTGAAAGCTCAGGCGGCGGCCTTGGCGGCCTGCTTGATCAGGCGGGCCACGGTGTCGGACGGCTCGGCACCGACGCCCGTCCAGTAGGTCAGACGGTCCATGGCGATGCGCAGGGGCTCTTCACCACCCTTGGCAAGGGGGTTGTAGAAACCGATGCGTTCGATGAAGCGACCGTCGCGGCGGTTGCGCTTGTCGGCCACAACAATGTTGTAGAACGGACGGGCTTTTGCACCGCCGCGGGAGAGTCGGATGACGACCATGATTTATCCTTCGGGTGGAGAGGTGCCTTGCACGGCACTTCACTGGGTCTGATGACCCGTTTCGTCGCAGCGCCTGAGACACCGACTGACCACCCGGCCAGCGAAACGCTGCAAAGCCTGCAATTATAGCCCGGCGACCCGGACTGCCAAGGGTCGTCATTTTCCCGCCACGCTTCCGCCATCTCCCGAGCCGCACGGCCCTTCCCGATATGCCCCTGATCCGCCCGAGCCAAGACAGCGACATCGACGCCATCACCCGCATCTACGCCCACCACGTGCTGCACGGCACCGGCACCTTCGAGACCACCCCCCCCACTTCCGAAGACATGAAGGCACGGCGCACCGATGTGCTGTCCAAGGGCCTGCCCTGGCTGGCGGTGGAAGACGGTGGTCAGGTGCTGGGTTTTGCCTACGGCAACTGGTTCAAGCCCCGCCCTGCCTACCGGTTTTCGGTCGAGGATTCGATCTACCTGGCGCCCGAGGCCGCAGGTCGCGGGCTGGGCAAGGCCTTGCTGGCCGAACTGCTGGCCGTGCTGGAGCGCGGCGGCACCCGAAAGGTGATGGCGGTGATTGGCGACTCGGCCAACGCCGGATCGGTCGGCGTGCACAAGGCCCTGGGCTTCGAACACGTGGGGGTGGTGCAGTCCTGCGGCTGGAAGTTCGAACGGTGGCTGGACATCGTGCTGATGCAGAAAACCCTGGGCCAGGGCGACAGCTGCCCGCCCCAGGACCCGGGAGCCCAGGCATGAGCGCAGCATCCGGCCGCTCCCAAGCCAGCTCGCACCAAAGCCCGCAGAGCGAAGGAACTCCAGCAAGCGGCGCCCGAGCCAGGAACAAGACCGTGGCGGTCTGGCTGGCCCTGCTGGGCGGCACCCTAGGCCTCCACCGCTTTTACCTGAGGGGCCTTGGCGACTGGATCGGCTGGCTGCACCCGCTGCCCACTGCCCTGGGCTGGTGGGGCGTGGAACGGGTACTCACCTACGGTCAGGACGACAAACTGTCGTGGGTGCTGGTGCCGCTTCTGGGCGTGAGCATCGCCTCCAGCTGCCTGACCGCCATCGTCTTCGCACTGACCGATCGCGAGAAGTGGAACCGATGGTTCAACACCACAGCGGCCACCGACCATCCGGCGGGCGCCACCCAGTGGTTGACCGTCGGCGGCCTGGTGTTCTCTTTGCTGGTGGGCACGGTCGCCTTCATGGGGACCCTGGCCTTCAGCATCCAGCACTACTTCGAGTACCAGATCGAGGAAGCTCGCAAGATTAGCCAGCCCGATCCCGATTGACCGCTTGCAGCCAGTCTTCACCGGGTGCGGGAACTCACAGCTGCGACATCACCAGCATCACCAGGCTGAGGCTGAGCATGGACAGCACGGTCGACAGCCCCATGCTGGCGGTGGTCAGCTCCTGCACCACCTGGTAGCGTTGTGCAAACATGAAGACGTTGGCGCCGATGGGCAGCGCGGCAGCCACCACCATCACGGTCAGTGGCAGACCGCTGATGCCGAAGGACCAGGCGCTCAGGCCGACAAGCACAGGCAGCACCAGGTTCTTGGACGCACACAGCCACAGGGCATCGCGCCAGTGCCCCTTGAGCGGCGTGCTGGCCAGACTCACGCCCACCAGCACCAGGGCCACGGGCCCGAACGCACTGCCCAGCCATTGGATCGGTTTGTCCACCACCACCGGCAAGGTCCAGCCGGTCTGGGCAAACAGCAGTCCGCAGATGATGGGCAGCGGAATGGGGTGAATCAGTGTGCCCTTGATGGCGGATGAGGCCGCCGTCATCAGCCGGTTGAAGTCCCCCTCACCCTGGCGCGAATCGCGTGCCGTCGCCAGCTCCAGCACCACCGATGCGACAGTCAACAGGATGAGCGCGTGCACCGACACCAGCGTCAGCAAGGTCACCAGCCCCTGCTTTCCGTAAGCCAGTTCAACCAGCGGAACACCGATCATGACCATGTTGGAGAACACGCCGCCCAGGGCCATCACCACGCTGCGACAGTTGAAGCCACGCCAGACAATGCCCACCACCAGCAGGCCGAGGGCTGCCAAGAAATAGGCCATGATGGGCCGCAGATCCAGGGTCTCGAACCGCACAGCGCTCATGGTGCGGAACAGCAGGGCCGGGATCAGCAGCAGGAACACCAGGTTCGAAAGGTCCTTGATCGCCTGCTGGCGGATCCACTGCCGGCGTCCGGCCAGGAAACCGGCGGCAATCAGCAGCACGACCGGGGTGAGCGAGGCGACGACGGGGTGGGAGGCAATGTTCACCGGCGCGATGGTAACCGCTGACCCTCCCGCTCAGGTCACGTCGGAGCCGTTGAGCATGTGGCGCGCAAAGACCGTCAGGGCCTGCCGGGCCAGGGCCCGGCGCTGCACGATGTCCGGCAGGGAAAGCCCCAGTGGTCCATCGAGCAAAAGCCCCGCCAGGCCATGCACCTGAGCCCAGTAGACGTGGGACAGCGCATCCGTGTCACCGGTGGCATGCAGCGAGGCCACCAGGCGCACCAATTGCCGGTACGCGTTGTCTCCAGCCTGCCAGGCCAGTGGGAACCGGGACGCGTCACACAGGTCCGGCCGGAACATGACGCGAAACAGACCCGGATGCTCCAGCGCATAGCCCACATAGGCCTCACCTGAGGCGATGGCCGATGCCACCGGTGCCCCGTCGGACAGGCTTTCGTTGGCGCGGGCCAGGCGCGCACCCATGTCCTGGAAGCCACGCGTCACCAGTTCCGCCAGGATGGATTCCCGGTCAGGAAAGTGGTGGTAGGGCGCCTGGTGCGTCACGCCGATCCGTCGTGCCACCTCGCGCATGGACAGACCGGCAGGGCCTGCTTCGTCGAGCAACTGTTCTGCAGCAGCAAGGATGCGGTCGCGCAAGGCCGGCGTACCGGCTGCCAGGTGTGAGGATTGACGTGGGCTCATGCGAACGGGGACACGAAGTGCAATTCGGACGGAAGTGACTTGACACTGTCAAGTCGACATCGTAACATTCACTCTTCCTAGACAGTGTCTAGTTGAATTCCACTCCCAACGCCGCAACAGGTCACCCTCATGAAGAACGAGCTCCAGCTGCCCGCCCTGGCAAGACGACAGTCGGGCGCCGACCCCAGGTCCTTGATATTCCTGTGGCGCGAACTGATGGCACGACAGCAGACCCTGGCCTGGTTTGGCCTGGCCCTCTGGCTGGCCATGCTGCCCACCGTGGTTGCCTGGGGCTTGGACGATCGCACCCTGCGCGAGGTCAACGTCTGGACCAAGCCCCTGAAATTCATGGCCTCGGTGGGTCTGTTCTCGCTCACCACGGCATGGTTTGTCGGTCTGCTGGAGCCCGGGCGGCGCCAGACCCGGCTGGTTCAGTCCGTGGTGATCATCGTCATGGCCACGGGCCTGTTCGAGGTGGGCTACATCACCTGGCAGGCGGCCTGGAGCCAGGCATCTCACTACAACGCCGACACCCTGCCGCACCAGCTGATGTATGGTCTGATGGGCATGGGCGCCCTACTGCTCACCGCCACCCAACCGATGCTGGCCTGGCAGATCTGGCGCGATGGCAGATCCATGGCGCCGTCAGTCTGGCGCGATGGCGTGGTACTCGGCCTGATGGCCACCTTCGTGCTGGGAGCCAGCGTGGGCGGCATGCTGGGCGGACTGCAGCCTCCGGACGGTGCGGGTCTGCCGGTCGTGGGCTGGCATTTCTCGGGTGGCGACCTGCGACCGGCGCACTTCCTGGGCGTTCATGCCCAGCAGCTCATTCCACTGGCCGGTGCCCTGCTGGCTGGCGCCGGACTGCGACAGGCACGCCTGGGTCTGTGGCTGTTTGTCGGTGCCTACACCGCGCTATGGATGTGGGCGGTACAGATCGGACTGGCAGGGCAAACCCCCACACCACCGGCTTTCATGCAACTGCTCACCTGACACCCACCGCCTCGGTGATACGGTAATAGAGGCCATAGGGGTCGTTGGTCAGCACATGGAACTTGCCTTCGACGACAACAGCCCCCAGGCTGTACTTGACAGGCGACTTTGTGCGCACCTCGACCATGCTCTCGGGCCCGCCGGGTGTACAGAACGAACAGGTCAGCGGCACGGAGGACAGCAGGAAGTGGCGCTGCTGCTCACCCGGCTCCAGCGGCATCATGAAGCCCTGGATACGCTGCGTTTTCTGGTCCAGGCGACGCACGGCGGACGTGTACACCGGCACGATCCGCCGGTTCTCGATGCGTGTGCCGATGTCGGTCAGCACCGACCAGGGCACCACGTCCCTCCGTTGCGGCAGCGGTGCGAACGGGCTGAGGGGGCTGTGCACACCCGCTCCCTGGCCGTGCGGCACCGGTGAAGTGGAAGGCGCAGGCGAAGCGGCGGGCGGAGCACCCAGGGGCGAACCGAGCACCTGAGCAGGTGCAGGTGACAGCCATAGCAACAGGGCCGGGGCCAGAACGAGACAACGGTGCATCCGGAGAATTTGCCTTACGAAGCAGCCAGGGGAGGGTCAGTGTGCATGGCGCATGCCGCAATACTTGCCGATGGCCAGACCCTTGCAGGCCGTCTGAAGTTCCGCCATGCAGACCTTCTCGCCCTTTCCGGCCTCCAGGCACTGCGCAGCGGCTTCGTGGGCGGCCGCCATGGCACGGTGCCGCTTGATGTCCTCCTCGATCTGCTTCTGGGTGTGCTGCGCGGCAGCGGGCAAGCTCAGCACCCAGGCGGAAATGGCGATAGACAACAGTCGTTTCATGAGTTCAGCTCCTTGAATTGAGCAGGTGATGAACGTCCTGGCGGTAAGCGGCCACGACCGGCACCAGGGCCGACAGCACCGCCACCAGGACAGCGAAAAAGGGGAGCGGCCACAGCACACGCCAGGGTGTATCGATGACCAGCACAACCGACTGGGCCTGCGTCAGCCACCAGCCCAGACCGGCCGACAAGGCCCCTATGAGCAGCAGGGCAACCGCGGCCGCCAGCAGGCCCAGCCAGAGTGCCTCGACCAGCAGCACGCCGGCCACCCGGCGGGGCGTCGCACCCAGCATGCGCAGCAAGGCCAGGTCGGCCTGCCGCTCGCGCAGTGCCGACCACAGGCCGACAAACACCGACAGACCGGCCACCAGCAACAGCACCAGACCCATGCCCCGGAGCACCTGCAGGCCCACGCCGAGCATGGCCATCAGGCGGGTGACTTCCACCGCCGGTGCCGCCGCCTGCATGCCGGTGCTGTCGTTGACCATGCGCGGGAACGTCACCGCCGCCAGCGGCGTGTTGTAGCGCAACAGCGCCAGCGTGATTTCGCGTTCGGCTTGCAGGGCCTGCAGATCGGCTTCGTCCATGTCGGCAGCACCATGCATCTCATCGTGCACATCCCAGACCGATTCGGTGGCCGTCAGCACCAGGCGGTCCAGCACGCAACCACAGGGCCGCAGGATGCCGGTGACCTGGTAGGCGAGGTCGTCGTGCACCATGCCACCCCGTCCCAGGCCATGAGCACCATGGAATGACTGCCCCGACACCAGACCGGTCTGGCGCGCCACCTGGGCGCCCAGCACCGCTTCCATCGAAGCTGTCCACCATTGACCGGTGGCCAGCGTGGCGCCGTAGTGGGCGGGGTACGCGAGGCTGGTGCCGACGATGCGAAAACCGTCCAGGTTGTCGCCCAGGCTCAGCGGGATGAGCTGCGCCACCTGCGGGTGCCGGGCCAGGGCCTCGGCGTCGGCCAGCGGGATGTTGCCCGGGGGGACGTCCAGGTGAAAGACACCGGCCAGGATCAGCTGCATCGGGCTGCCCTTGGCACCGACCACCAGGTCGATACCGGCCAGGTCGCGCGTGAGGGCTCGGTCGACCGCGTCGCGTGAAAGGCCTACCAGACCAATGGCCGACAGACCCAGGGTGAGCAGCAGCAGGTTCAGGCCGCTGGTCAGCGGTCTGGACCACAGGTAGCGCCAAGCCAGGCCCATGAGGTTCATGCGCACTCCTGCACTGAAACCGGAGGCAGCAACAGGCAGGGCACATCGGGCCAGGCCTGGGTGACACGCCGGTCGTGCGTGGCGACCACCAAGGTTGCACCCGACAACCGGGCCGCGCCAGACAGCAGGGCCAACGCCTGGGCGCAGGAAGCGTCATCCAGACTGGCCGTGGGTTCGTCCACCAGCAGCACGGCGGGCCTTCGCAGCACGGCGCGCGCCAGCGCGACCCGTTGCGCTTGTCCACCCGAGAGCCCGGACGGTCGGCGACGGGCCAGATCAAGCACGCCCAAGGCCTCCAGGGTGGCTGCGACGGCCTGACGGTTGACGGCCTGACCGGCAGCCACATAGGCCAGTGCCAGGTTGTCCTCCACCGTCAAGGCCTCGCTCAGGTACAGCCTTTGGGGCAGGAGTCCGATGCTGGCCGCTCGCCAGGCGTCGAGATGGACACCCGAGAGCGCCTCAATCGATTGCCCGGCCACCGTCAGTCGACCGGCGGCGGGTCTCAGCAGGCCGGCGGCCATGGCCAGCCAGGTGGACTTCCCGCAACCGGAGGGGCCATGCAGCAACAGGGTTTGGCCCTGGGCCAGACTCAGATCGGGAAAACCCAGTGTGGCACCGGACGGGTAGCGCGCCGCCAATCCTTGGGTCTCGATCACGCTGCTGCTTCTCCGTCTGGCCCAGTCTGGATCTTCGGTTCCACACACACCGAGCAGGTGCCGTGGATTGACAGATCCACCCTTTGACCTTGGTGACCCAGGTGGGCCAGCGTACTCAGCAGCTGCTGTGCAACTGCCTGAGTCGGTTCGCTGGCATCGGTCAGTCTGAACTGTCGGTGGCAAGCGTCGCACTCGAAGCGGGGCACCACCCCGTTCTGATCCGAGGCCAAAGCAAATCGCCAGGTTCTGTCGTCGCCCGCGGTGTGGCGCTCCAACATGCCCGCTTCGACCAAGCGGTCGAGCAAGCGGTAGAGCGTGACCCGGTTGACCTGCAGCCCCGACGACTGTAGTGCCGCCTCCAGTTCGGCATGCGAAGGTGACCACCCTGGGTCGGTCTGGAACAGACCGACCACCGCCTCGGTGGCGCGCGTGCGCCTCAGCCCCGCCTTGTCCAGGCGTTGCATCAACAAATCAGGGGCAGGTGGGGGAGAGACCACGGCACGAGCGAAAACTAGAACGGAAAAAACACACCGGCAGGCGAGCGCCCCAATAACGCAACTTAGTTGCGTTATGATGCGCCCCTCAAACGCAATCAAGTTGCGGTATTGACCATCTTAACCGCTCAGGCCATGGCCCGCCCACCCTCCCGACCATCTCATGCCTCGGCCATCGTGCAGTCGCTGGCGAAACGACTGGCGTTCGTCCTGCCCATCTGCCTGGGGCTCTGGCTGGTTCTGTGGCTGGTTGTCCGCTGAGAGCCGCGCCCATGGTCCACCCCATTCACCTGGACAACCTGACCCTGGGCTATGAGCGCCACCCAGCGGTGCACCACCTGTCGCTCACCCTGGCACCCGGCAGCCTGGTCGGTGTGGTCGGGCCGAACGGCAGTGGCAAATCGACCTTGCTCAAAGCCCTGGCGAGGCTGCTGCAACCCATGCAAGGCCAGGTGCACGGATTGACCGGCCAGCGCATCGCCTACCTCCCTCAACACAGCGAAATCGACCGGGGCTTCCCCATACGGGTGGCCGATCTCGTGGCCATGGGCCTGTGGCACGAGGTCGGCGCCCTTGGCGGCCTCACACGCGGTCAGCGCCGCCGGTGCGAGGACGCATTGCAAACCGTGGGGCTGGGCGAATTTGGTCACCGGACGCTGGACACGCTATCCGGGGGGCAGTTTCAGCGTGCCTTGTTTGCCCGACTGCTGCTGCAGGACGCCGACCTGGTGCTGCTGGACGAGCCCTTCGCCGCCGTGGACACCAGGACGACCCAAGACCTGCTGGCCATCCTGTCCCAGTGGCATCGTGCGGGCAAGACGGTGCTGGTGGTGCTGCACGACCTTCCGCAGGTGATGACCCATTGTCCGGAGGCCTTGTTACTGGCGCGCTCGGCCGTGGCCTTCGGTAGCACACATGACGTGCTGACCCCGGTCAATCTGCAACGCGCCCGCCGCATGACCGAAGCCTGGGACGAATCTGCGCCCGTTTGCCAGGATGCGATGGCCTTCCCAGAATCTCCAGCACCTGTCAGTCACAGGGAGGTGATGCCATGAACGGCACAGCCATGGCCTTGCCACCTTCGATCTGGCTGCACTGGCTGGGTCTGGCCCCGTTCGCCGAGTTCGGCTTCATGCAACGGGCCCTGCTGGGTTGCCTGGCCCTCTCGGTCAGTGCCTCTCCGATTGGGGTGTTCCTCATGCTCCGCCGCATGAGCCTCACTGGCGACGCCATGGCCCACGGCATCCTGCCAGGCGCGGCGGTCGGCTACCTGTTGTCCGGACTTTCGGTCGGAGCCATGACCCTGGGAGGGCTGATGGCCGGACTGGTCGTCGCCATCGGCTCGGGTCTGGTGGCGCGCAGCACGGTCATGCGCGAAGACACCAGCCTGGCGGCTTTCTACCTGATCTCGTTGGCCATCGGGGTGCTGATCGTGTCCTGGCGTGGCAGCAATGTGGACCTGCTGCATGTGCTGTTTGGCACCGTGCTGGCCCTGAACAACGACGCCTTGTGGCTGATGGTCGGGGTCGCCAGCATCACCCTTCTGGGTCTGGCGGTGCTGTACCGTCCGCTGGTGCTCGAGTGCCTGGACCCGGTCTTCCTGCGATCGGTCAGTTGCTGGAGTCCGGTGGCTCACTACGGCTTCCTGGTGCTTCTGGTGCTCAACCTGGTGGCCGGCTTTCATGCGCTGGGTACGCTGATGGCGGTGGGCTTTCTGGTGTTGCCGGCAGCAGCCGCGCGCTTCTGGGTGCGCGAAATCACGGCCTTGCTGGTGCTCTCAAGCTTGTTCGCCTTGCTGGCCAGCGTCGCCGGTCTGCTGTTGTCTTTCCACGCCGACTTGCCCACTGGCCCCGCCATCGTGCTGTCCCTGGGCGCGCTGTACCTGGGGTCGATGTTCGTCGGACGCCAGGGACTGCTGTGCCAACGCCCATCTCTGCAACCTCACCTGAAAGCCTGAACCATGACCATTCGCCGACGCCTTCTCGTCGCACTGCTGAGTGTCGTGACCCTGCATACCACCACCGCCGGTGCCCAGACAAATGCGCCCCAGGTCAAAGCTGTGGCCACCTTCAGCATCCTGGGCGACGTGGTCCGCCAGGTCGGCGGCGACCGCGTCGATGTCTTTACGCTGGCCGGACCAGGGGAAGACGCCCACGTCTTCACGCCTTCACCCTCCCATGCCCGCACCGTGGCTGATGCCGCCGTCGTATTTTCCAACGGACTGGGCTTCGAAGGCTGGATGACCCGGCTCATCCGCTCCTCCGGCTACAAGGGCTTGCACACCGTGGTGTCGCAGGGCGTGGAGGCCATGAAAGAAAACCGCAAACATGGCCACGGGCACAGCCACGGACACCACGACCCTCACGCCTGGCAGAACCCGAAGAACGTGATGCTCTACGTGGGCAACATCACCAAGGGCCTGTGCGAGGTCGACGCCCAAGGCTGTGACAGCTACCAGGCCAACGCCAGGGCCTACACCGAGCGTCTGCGGGAACTCGACCGGGAAGTCCACGCAGCATGGAACGGCGTGGCAGCGGGCCGTCGCAAGGTGATCACCTCGCACGACGCTTTTGCCTACTACGGTCAAGCCTATGGGGTGCAGTTCCTGTCACCGCAGGGCGTCAGCACCGAAGCTGAAGCCTCGGCGCGAGGCGTGGCCCGGCTGATCCGTCAGATCAAGGCCGAAAACATCCGTGCCCTGTTCGTCGAGAACATCTCGGATCCGCGGCTGATCGAGCAGATCGCCCGGGAAACCGGCATCCAGTCATCCGGTGTGCTGTTCTCAGATTCGCTTTCCGATGAAAGAGGACCCGCAGCCACCTACATCGACATGGTGCGCCACAACACCGCTGCGCTCATCGATGCCATCGCCAGTCAGTAAGAGGCTGAGAGGAGCACGTCATGCACCTGAATTTGCCATACACCTCGCACCGGAGATCCGACAAGCTGCCGGTCACCGTGCTCTCGGGCTTTCTGGGCGCCGGCAAGACGACCCTGCTCAACCACGTGCTGGCCAACCGTGAGGGTTTGCGCGTGGCGGTCATCGTCAACGACATGAGCGAGGTCAACATCGACGCCTCGCTGATCGAGCGTGGTGCGGAGAATGCAGGTGCCGCCCTCTCGCGCACCGAAGAGAAGATGGTCGAGATGAGCAATGGCTGCATTTGCTGCACCCTGCGGGAAGACCTATTGCTTGAAGTGCGCAAACTCGCCGCCGAAGGCCGGTTTGATCATTTGCTGATCGAATCGACCGGCATCGGTGAACCGATGCCGGTGGCCGCCACGTTTGATTTCGAGGACGAGAACGGCGACTCGCTCAAGGACGTCGCCCGCATCGACACCATGGTCACCGTGGTGGACGCGCACAACCTGCTGGCCGACTTCAGCAGCACGGACCTGCTGGAGCAGCGCGGAGAAACCGCCGGCCCGGAGGACAACCGCAGCCTGGCCGCCTTGTTGACCGAGCAGATCGAATTTGCAGATGTGGTGGTCATCAACAAGATCGACAAGGTGGACAGGGTGCGGCGCGACGAGGTCACCGCCGTGGTCAAGGCGCTGAACCCGGTCGCCGACATCGTCTACGCCGACCATGGCCAGGTGCCGCTCAAGCAGATCCTGGGCACCAACCGGTTCGACCTGGAACGTGCCAGCAGCATGCCCGGCTGGGCCCGCGAACTCGAGGGCCAGCACACACCCGAGACCGAAGCCTATGGCATCGAGAGCTTCGTGCTGCGCAGCCGAGAGCCCTTGCACCCGTGGCGTTTCTCCACCTTCATGGACCTGCCCCTGCCCGGCCTCATCCGCGCCAAAGGCTACGTATGGCTGGCCAGCCGCCCGCAGTGGGTGGTGAGCTATTCGCGCGCCGGCAACACCGCCACCCACGAGCCAGTCGGCCGCTGGTGGGCCAATGCACCGCGCGACCGCTGGCCGCCCAAGGGTTCGCCACAGCGCAAGACCATCGAGTCGCGTTGGCAGGAGCCCTGGGGCGACCGCCTCAACGAGGTGGTGTTTATCGGCCGGAACCTGGAACGCGCCGCCATCGAACAGGCCTGGAAGGCCATGCACCTGACCTACACCGAAGGTCGCAAGGGCCTGAAGGGCTGGGCCGGGCTGCCCGACCCGTTCCCGCAGTGGGACGCCCATCCCTAAACCGCCTGAACCCCGCAGAGCACCATGCCTCAAGGTCTGATCCCCGTCACCATCGTCACCGGCTGTCCGGGTAGCGGCAAGACCATGCTGCTCAACCACATCCTCAAAGCCGATCACGGCGAGCGCATTGCGGTGATCGAGAACAAGTTCGGCGAATCCTGCATCGACGAGGAACCGCCCGATCCAGGCCCCCGTTGGACCGGTCGCTGACGGACCTGCGTTACGATTCCTTTGTTGAGAATAATTCTTAATTGACATATGTCAATTCCACATCGATACCCTCCTACCCTCCCGCGTCGCCACCTGCTTGCCCTGGCCTGCTCAACCGCCTTCGTGATTCCCGCCCTGCCCTCGCTCGCCCTCGCGCAAGGTCGGCGGGCGCTCAAAGTCGTTTCGCCTTGGGAGGTGTCCAACCTCGACCCGTCCAAGTCCGGCTACGTCTTCACCCGCCTGGAGATCGCCGAAACCCTGGTGGAGGTGGACGACCAGGGGCTGCTGATTCCCGGCTTGGCCAGCCGCTGGGCCCCTTCGTCCGACGGGCTGGAGTGGCGGTTCACCATTCGCCCCACGGCGCGCTTCCATGACAACACGCCAGTCACAGCCGAAGCAGTGGCGGCCTGCCTGCGGCGCACGCTGGCGCAACCGGGGGTGCTGCGCAACACCGGCGCGCAGCAGATCACGGCCCAAGGCGGCGAGGTGGTGATCCGGCTGGCCAAGCCCTTCAGCCCGCTGCCCGCTTTCCTCGCGCACAACAGCACCCTGATCCTGGCGCCCGCTGCATTCGCGGCCGATGGCGTGGTCAAGCAGCTGATCGGCTCCGGCCCTTACCAGGTGGTCGACGTCAAGCCTCCGCAGTCCATGCGGACCCGCCGGTTCGACGGCTTCGACGGCAAGCCACCGCAGATCGAGGCGGTGGACTACCTGGGCGCCTCGCGTGGCGAGACGCGCGGCATGATGGCCTCGGCCGGGCAAGCCGATCTGGTGTTCACCCATGACCCGGTGAACTTCGCGCGCCTGCGAGCCGATCGCAAGATCAAGCTCCAGCTGCAGCCTATGCCGCGCACCATCTACATCAAGGTCAACGCCGGCCACCGTTTCCTGTCGGATGTTCGGGTGCGCCGTGCGCTGAGCCTTGCACTGGACCGCCTGGGCATGGCGACCACACTGTTGCGCGCTCCCGAAGCCGCCGCCACCCAGCTGTTCCCGCCTGTTATGGCCGAATGGCATGTACGCGGCCTGCCACCGCTGACGCAGAACGTCGAACAAGCGCGCGCACTGTTGCGCGAGGCTGGCTGGCAGCCGGGCAATGACGGTGTGCTTCGCAACCAGGCGGGCGAGGTGTTCAAGGTCGCGCTGCGCACCTTCTCCGACAGACCCGAACTGCCGCCCATCGCCACCGCGATCCAGGCACAGTTCCGGGTCGTCGGCATCGACATGGCGGTGTCGGTAGTTAACTCCAGCGAAATACCCAGCGGTCACCAGAACGGCTCGCTGGAGCTGGCGCTGGTGGCGCGCAACTACGGTCTGGTGCCCGATCCGCTGGGCACGTTGTTGCAGGACTTTGGCCCCCAGGGCGGCGACTGGGGTGCCATGGGTTGGCACAGCGCCCAGGTCAGCCAAACGCTGGCCGACATGGGCCAGGCGGTCGACGACAGGCGCCGCTCCGCACTGCGCGGCTCCATCGCCACCGTGCTGCAGGCCGAGCTGCCGGTCATCCCGGTGGCCTGGTACCAGCACTCGGTCACCGCCAGTACGCGGCTGACCAACGTGAGCGTGGACCCGCTGGAGCGCAGCTACCGAATCAGCCGCATGGGCTGGGCCGCGTGATGCTGGGGCGCCGTGTGTTCCGCCTGTTGCTGCAGGTGGTATTTGTGCTGCTCACCGTGGGCACGCTGTGTTTTGCCATGGCCGAGCTGCTGCCGGGCGATGCGGCCTACCGCATCGCTGCCGGCCGCTATGGCTACGACCTGGTCAACACAGAAATCGCCGAAGCCGTGCGTGCCGAGCTGGGCCTGGACCGCCCGGCCCTGTTGCGCTGGGCCGAATGGCTGGGGCAGGTGGCCCAGGGCAACATGGGTCAGTCGATGGTGCTGGGCGATCCGGTGCTGCATTTGGTGGCCTACCAGCTGGGCCAGACCGTCTGGCTGTCACTGGTGGCATGGCTGATGGCACTCACACTGGGAATCTCGCTCGGTTTGTGGACCGCCATGCATCCGGAGGGCTGGGCCCGACAAGCGGTGGACGGCCTCAATACCGTGCTGCGCGCCAGCCCGTCATTCCTGCTCGGTGTGGTGCTGACCACGCTGCTCGCGGTCGAGCTGGGCTGGTTCCCGGTCGCGGGCCATGAAGACGCTGAACATGTGTTCCTGCCCGCCCTCACGCTGGCCCTGGCCCTGTGCCCCGGCTTCACCCAGGTGGTGCGCGACGCAGCAAGGCGGGTGCTGGGTTCGGACGCTTTCGAATTCGCGCAGGTCAAGGGCCTGCCGGTGCGCGCAGCCCTGTGGCGCCATGCACTGCCGCAAATCCTTCTGGCCACCCTGGCCTATGCCGGAGTGCAGCTGGTGTTGCTGATCGAAGGCATGGTGGTGGTGGAAACCCTGTTCGCCTGGCCCGGCATCGGCCACGCACTGGTGCACGCCGTCATTGCACGCGACATCCCCATGATCCAGGGCACCGCCCTCACCATGGCCCTGCTCTTCGTGCTGCTCAGCCGCGCCATCGACCTGCTGCTGCACGCGCTGGACCCGCGCCTGGTCGACGCACAGGCCGCCCCGGCAAGCGCCACACCCTGAACGCACCATGAAACCGAATCACACCTTGCCTGTCGCCGTGCTGCTGGTGATGGCTGCACTGGCGCTGCTGACGCCAGCGCTGGCGCCGGACCCGCACTCGCAAGACCTGATGGCCAGCCTTCGCGCGCCGGATGCGATGCACTGGCTGGGCACCGACCACCTGGGCCGCGACAACCTGGCCCGTCTGGGCGAAGGCCTGCGCACCTCGCTGGGCCTGGCGCTGGCCTCGGCCCTGCTTGCCGTGGCGCTGGGCTCGGCGCTGGGTCTGCTGGCCGCCGCGCGCGGCGGCTGGACCGACCGCCTGCTCTCGGCCCTCGCCGACGGCGTGGCCGCCATACCCGGCCTGCTCTGGGTGCTGCTGATCGCGGCGCTGGCACCCGGCGAGAAGTGGGCGCTCTACAGCGGTCTGGTGCTCACCGCTTGGGTGGAGTTTTTCCGCCTGCTGCGTTCGCATACGCGCTCGGCCCTGCTGGGTCAGCCGGTGCAGGCTTCGCGCTTGCTGGGCTTCGGCTTCGGGTACATCCTGCGCTGGCATGTGCTGCGCCCCATCGCCGGTGTGCTGGCGCGCCTGTGGGCCTACGCCGTGGCCCACGCGGTGCTGGCCATCGCAGCGCTGGGCTTTGTCAGCGTGGGCGTGCGACCGCCGCAGGCCGAGCTGGGTCTGATGATGACCGAGGCTCTGCCCTACTACCACGAAGCGCCCTGGTTGCTCGCCACGCCCGTGGTGGCACTGGTGCTGGTGATCGGCGCGCTGCAAACCATCGTCGGCCGGGCAGCGGACGACACGCCCGCTGGGGTTGTGGCATGAACCTGCGCGAAACCACGCCTGACACGGACACCGTGCTGCGCGTCCAGGACCTGGGCATCGACCTGCTGCCCGGCCCGGCTGCGCCCACCGGCCGCATCCTGCTGCAGGGCTGCAGCTTTGCGCTGCGCGCTGGCGAAAGGCTCACGCTGGTGGGCGAATCGGGCGCCGGCAAGTCGCTGCTGGCGCAGGCCATCATGGGCACGTTGCCTGCGGTGATGCGCGCCACCGGCAGCGTGCAACTGATGGGGCGCGACACCAACGGCCAGCGCCCCCTCACGCAGCCGCTGTGGGGCCGGCAGGTGGTGATGCTGCCCCAGGAACCCTGGACGGCGCTCAACCCGGTCATGCGGCTGCGCACGCAGGTGGCCGAAGCCGGCCGTTTCGCCGCCGGCCACGGGTGGTCTGCCGCGTTCCAGCAGGCCGACCAGCATCTGGCCGCGCTGGGCCTGGTGCACGCCGGGCGGCAATGGCTGCACCAGGTCTCGGGCGGCATGGCGCAGCGGGTGGGTATCGCTTGCGCGAGCCAGAGCGATGCGCGCCTGCTGATCGCCGACGAGCCCACCAAGGGCCTGGATGCCGGCGCCTGCGAACAGGTGGCGCAACTGCTGGCCAGCGCGCAGCACCAAGGCCAGGCGCTGCTGACCATCACCCACGACCTGGACCTGGCGCTGCGCCTGGGCGGCCAGGTGGCGGTGATGCGCCAGGGCCGGATCGTCGAAGCGGGCGAGGTGGCCAGGGTGCTGAGCGCGCCACAACACGCCTACACACGTGAGCTGATCGCCGCCCAGCCTCGCCACTGGCCGTCGCTCTCGTCGACGCACCGCACGGTCGCATCGGACCCTGTGATCGCGGCCGAGCAGGTGAGCGTGCGCTTTGGCGAGCGCGCCGTGCTGCAGGGCGCATGCCTGCCCGTTGCCGAAGGCGAATCGGTGGCCGTGGTCGGCCCCAGCGGGTGCGGAAAGACCACGCTGGGCAATGTGCTGGTGGGCGCGCTGACACCGCGCCAGGGCACGGTCCGACGCCGTACAGGCGTGCCGGCCTGGCGCTTCCAGAAGCTTTACCAGGACCCGGTGGCCTCGTTCCCGCCGCAGCAGACCCTCCGTCGGGGCATAACCGACCTGCTGCGCCTGCACCGGCTGGACCCCTCTCCGCTCCACCACTGGCTGCAGCGCCTGCGGCTGAACGACGAGTTGCTGGACCGCCGGCCCGGGGAGGTATCGGGTGGCGAGTTGCAGCGCCTGGCCATTCTGCGCGCCATGCTGCTGCAACCGGTGTTCGTGTTCGCCGACGAACCCACGTCCCGGCTGGACGCGCTGACCCAGCGCGAGACCATGGCCGCCCTGTGTGAAGCCATGGCCGAGAGTGGTTGCGCCATGCTGCTCGTCAGCCATGACCCGGACCTGGCACGCAATGCAACGCATCGGCAGTGGCGCGTTGAGAACGGGCAACTGTTCGCAGCCACCTGACCGCCCCTGCCCGAAGGGCTTATGCGATAAGCTGCGTGCTCCCAAATTCAGCGCCGAGCCCGTCTTGCCCACGCCCCATCTGCTTCTCGCCATTGCCGTCGTCTTTGTTTGGGGCACCAATTTCGTGGTCATCCGCTGGGGACTGGAGGGTGGCATGCCGCCCTTCTTCTTTGCCACCCTTCGCTTTGCGCTCTCGGCCCTGCCCTGGCTGCTGTTCATGCCGCGGCCGGCCGTGTCCATCTCGAAACTGGCCTCCTTCGGTGTGTTGCTGGGGGTGGGCCAGTTCGGTCTGCTCTACCTGGCCATTGAGGACCACATCTCACCCGGGCTGGCCTCGCTGGTGATCCAGCTGCAGGTCTTCTTCACCATCGGCCTGTCGCTGTTCCTGCTCAAGGAAAGGGTTCGGGTCTTTCAGGTGGTGGGCCTGCTTATGGCGCTGGGCGGACTGCTGCTGATCGCACTCAACCTGGGCGCCCAGGTGACGTGGATCGGCCTCGGCCTGGTGCTGGCTGCAGCCTTCTTCTGGGCCTGCGCCAACCTGGTGGCCAAGTCGGCAGGCCGGGTGAACATGCTGCATTTTGTCGTCTGGAGCAGTGCGTTTGCGGTGCCCCCCCTGCTGGCGCTGAGTCTGCTGCTCGAAGGGGGCACGGCCATCGGCCATGCCTTGCAAGCCGCCAGTGCAGCCACCTGGGCCACGGTGCTGTGGCAGGCCCTGGGCAATTCCCTGTTCGGCTACGGTGCCTGGAACTGGCTTCTCGCCCGCCACCCCGCTGCCACCATCACACCCATGGCCTTGCTGGTGCCGCTGTTCGGCATGGGATCGTCGGCGTGGCTGCTGGGAGAACCCATGCCGGGCTGGAAACTGGGAGCCTGCGCCCTGGTGCTGGGTGGCCTGGCCGTGATCATCTTCTGGCCCAGACTTCAAGGAAGATGGTCACGCATCTGACGACCTGCCATCACCGGCTGCACCAGGACAATGGGGTCTGCGCTCCCTGGCTGTCTCACTTGACTAGCGGGCCAGCCTGGAGAATGTCTTCCTGAACTTGGCTACCTTGGGTGCCGCCACCGCCATGCAGTAACCCTGGTGCGGGTTCCGCTCAAAAAAGTCCTGGTGGTAGTCCTCGGCAGGCCAGTAGTGCGCCAATGGCAGCAACTCGGTCACAATGGGCCGGCCAAAGACCTGCTCGGCCGTGAGTTCATCGATCAATGCCTGTGCGGTCGCCCGTTGATCCTCGGTCGTGCAGTAGATGCCGCTGCGGTACTGCGTGCCCACATCGTTGCCCTGCCGGTTGAGCATGGTCGGATCATGGATGAGAAAAAAGATCTCCAGCAACTCGCGCGTGCTCACCTGTGACGGGTCGTAGACCAGCCGGACCACCTCGTTGCAGCCGGTCGTGCCCGTACACACGTCTTCGTAGCTGGGCTGGTGGGCCTGGCCGTTGCTGTAGCCGGACTCGACATCCAGCACGCCACGCACTTCCTTGTAAACGGCTTCAGTGCACCAGAAGCAGCCTCCACCGAGCACCAGGGTCTGTGAATCGTTCATGGCCAATCTCCGATCAATCTCATGGATGTCTTGGATGATGCCCCGGCTGCGCCGCACTGCGCACGGCAGCCAGAAATGCCCCCATGGGGCCCTCGTCTCTGCCCGTGCGCCACAGGCAGTGCGTGTCATAAGGTGCCAGGGGCAGTTCCAGGGGCACGAAGACCACACCGGGCAGACCCGCCTGCTGCAGGGCGGCCGGCACCAGGCCCACGCCCAGCCCCTGAGCGATGACGGACACCACGCTCAGCCAGTGCCGCAGTTCGAACGCCAGGGCAGGCTCAAAGCCCGCATCGGCGCAGGCCGCCAGGATGCGGTCGTGGTAGTCGGGTGACACCGCCCGCATCACGATGGCGAAGGACGCGTCTCTCAATCCGTCCAGCGGAAGCCGCTTGCGCCGGGCCAGCGGGTGGGTGGCTGGCAGGCAGGCCACAAAGGGCTGGCTGGACACCAGGATCTGCGAGAAACCCGCCGGCACGCGCGTGGTGTGCACGAAGCCCAGGTCCAGCCGGTCGTGCACCAGCTCCACCAGTTGCTCGCTGCTGCTGAGCTCGCGCAAGGCCAGCCGCAACCGGGGGTGCGCCGCCGAGAAGTCGCGCAACACCTGAGGCAGCCCGCGGTACAGCACCGTGCCGGCAAAGCCAATCTGCAACTGACCGGCCAGTCCCTGCCCCACGTCGCGCGCCTCGCGCGCGGCCAGCGCCGCCTGCTCCAGCAAGGCTTCGGCGCGCGGCAAAAAAGCCTGGCCGGCCGCGGTCAGCGCCACGCCGCGGCTGTTGCGCTCGAACAGCCGTGCGCCCACGTCGGCTTCCAGCTGCTGGATGGCCATGGACAAGGGCGGCTGGGTCATGGCCAGCCGCAAGGCCGCACGACCGAAGTGCAGCTCTTCGGCCAGCACGGTGAAGCAGCGCAGGTGGCGGAATTCCATGAATACGTCTCACGTATTGATCAATCGTCAATCAATATTAGACAGCTATTCATGACGCCACGACAATCGACCCAGCCCAAACACAGGAGACCCCATGGCCACGACCAAGAACACCTTCAGCTGGGAAGACCCCTTCCACCTGAGCGCCCAGCTGAGCGACGACGAACGCCAGGTGCAGGAAGCCGCGCGCGCCTACTGCCAGGAAAGGCTGTTGCCACGCGTGCAGCTGGCCTTCCGCAACGAGACCACCGACGCGTCCATCTTCCGCGAGATGGGTGAGCTGGGCCTGTTGGGCCCGACCATCCCCGAGCAGTACGGCGGCGCGGGACTGAACTACGTCTGCTACGGCCTGGTGGCGCGCGAGGTCGAGCGTGTGGACTCCGGCTACCGCTCCATGATGAGCGTGCAGAGCTCCCTGGTGATGGTGCCGATCAACGAATTCGGCAGTGAAGCGCAGAAGCAGAAATACCTGCCCAAGCTGGCCACCGGTGAATGGATCGGCTGCTTCGGCCTGACCGAACCCAACCACGGCTCCGATCCCGGCAGCATGATCACCCGCGCCCGCAAGGTCGACGGCGGCTACAGCCTCAGCGGTGCCAAGATGTGGATCACCAACAGCCCGATCGCCGACGTGTTCGTGGTCTGGGCCAAGGACGACGGCGGCCAGATCCGCGGCTTCATTCTGGAAAAGGGCTGGAAAGGCCTGTCCGCCCCGGCCGTGCACGGCAAGGTGGGCCTGCGCGCCTCCATCACCGGCGAGATCGTCATGGACGAGGTGTTCGTGCCGGAAGAAAACGCCTTCCCCGAGGTGCGCGGCCTCAAGGGCCCGTTCACCTGCCTGAACAGCGCGCGCTACGGCATTGCCTGGGGCGCGCTGGGCGCGGCCGAAGACTGCTACTTCCGCGCCCGCCAGTACGTGCTGGACCGCCAGCAGTTCGGCCGCCCGCTGGCAGCCAACCAGTTGATCCAGAAGAAGCTGGCCGACATGCTGACCGAAATCAGCCTGGGCCTGCAAGGCTGCCTGCGCCTGGGCCGCATGAAAGACGAAGGCACGGCCGCCGTGGAAATCACCAGCATCCTCAAGCGCAACAGCTGCGGCAAGGCGCTGGACATCGCCCGCATGGCCCGCGACATGATGGGTGGCAACGGCATCAGCGACGAGTACGGCGTGGCGCGCCACCTGGTGAACCTGGAGGTGGTCAACACCTACGAGGGCACACACGACGTGCATGCGCTGATCCTGGGCCGGGCGATCACCGGGATTGCCGCGTTCTCCAACTGAGGCCGAAGGCGGACGGGTCGCGGCGGGATTCAGGGTGGTCCCGTTCAGCAGCTGGCACGATTTCTGTTAGCTTCAGGGCATGTCCCTGTCTCTGGATTTCCTCAGCCTGCCCCTGTTTGCCGCTGCCGCGCTGGTCTTCGTCAGCGTGCTGGCCGGCGTGTTTTCGACCCGCGTCGGCTTCTCCTTCCTGCTCGTCTTTCTGACCGTCGGTGTGCTGGCCGGCCAGGATGGCCCCGGCGGCCTGGTGTTCAACGATTTCACCGTCAGCTTCTGGGTCGGCAACGTGGCGCTGGCCGTCATCCTGCTCGATGGCGGCCTCCGAACCGATTTCGGCACCTTCCGCACCGGCCTCAAGCCCTCGCTGCTGCTCGCGACCCTGGGAGTGGTCATCTGCGCCGCCATCACCGGGGTGGCGGCGCGCTGGCTGCTCGATCTGAGCTGGCCCATGGCCTTTCTGCTGGGCTCGATTGTCGGCTCGACCGACGCCGCCGCCGTGTTTGCCCTGCTCAAGACCTCCGGGGTCAAGCTCAACGAACGGGTGGCCGCCACGCTGGAAATCGAATCCGGCATGAACGACCCGATGGCGGTCTACCTGACGCTGGCCCTGATCGGCGTCACCCTGTTCATGCAGGCCAACCCGGGCGGGGGCACGGGGGTCGATCTCCTGGACGTGGCGCGCAGTCTGCTGCAGCAATTCGGCTGGGGGACGGTGCTGGGTCTGGGCTGCGGATTTGCCCTGGCCGAACTGCTGCGCCGGCTGGCCGGCAGCCATGACGTGGGTGGCGGCATCCGCGCCTTGCTGATCGTTTCCGCCGGTCTGGCCGTGTTCGCCGGCACCACCTGGCTGGGTGGCTCCGGGTTTCTGGCTGTCTACGCCATGGGCGTGATGGCAGGCAACCGGGCCAGGCGTGTGGTGCGTTCGTCCCTCTCGGCCATGGACGGCTACGCCTGGCTGGCCCAGGCCGGCATGTTCCTGCTGCTGGGCCTGCTGGTGACACCCACGGAGCTGTTGCGCACCCTCTGGCCCGCCCTGGGCGTCTCGCTGGCTCTGATGCTGGTGGCCCGTCCGGTTTCGGTCTGGCTGTGTCTGGCGCCACTGCGCTTTCCGCGACGGGAGATCGGCTACATCTCCTGGGTGGGACTGCGCGGCGCGGTCCCGATTGTGCTGGCCGTGTTCCCGTTGATGGCGGGTGTCGAAGGCGCCAAGACCTTCTTCAACGTGGCCTTTGTGGTGGTGCTGTCATCCCTGCTGCTGCAGGGTTCGACCATCGCCTGGAGTGCGCGCCGCCTGGGCGTGGTGCTGCCCGACCTGGACGACGAAGCCGAAGCCCGGCGTGTGTTCGGCGACTTCGAACTCGATGCCGCCACCCCGATGGAAGGCCTGTGCACCTTCTACGGACTGCCCGTTCCTGTCGGCAGCCAGCAAAGCCTGGGTGACTGGATGCGCGAAACACTGGGGCGGCCACCGGTCATCGGCGACAGTGTTCCTCTGGGCCACGCCGAACTGAGCGTGCGCCGTCTCGACAGCCAGGGTCACATCGCGCGGGTCGGCATGCGCATCGACTGACCGAAAACAGGCAGGCCTGCTGTCTGCCACTCACAATCGCGTCGGGGCCCGACACTTTCCCCCACACTTTCCAGTCCGCATGGCACAGGGCGGAGACAGTTCTTTGCAGGTCGGTTACATTAATAACCAGCCGGTCAGTAAAATAGAAGCATGTCTCCCCCCGTCCAAACACCCCCTCCTCGCCGCGCCCGCCGAAAGGAAGCCCGCCCCGGCGAGTTGCTTGATGCGGCACTCGACCTGTTCGTCGAGAAGGGGTTTGCCGCCACCCGCGTGGAAGAGGTGGCCGCTCGTGCCGGCGTCTCCAAGGGCACCCTGTTTCTGTATTTCCCCAGCAAAGAAGAGCTGTTCAAGGCCGTGGTGCGCGAAACCATCGCCGGCCGATTCACCGAATGGAACAACGAGATCGAGAGCTTCGAGGGCGACACCGCCTCACTGGTGCGTGACCTCATGCACACCTGGTGGGAGCGCATAGGCCAGACCCAGGCCGCCGGCATCACCAAACTGGTGATGAGCGAAGCCAACCTCTTTCCGGAAATTGCCACCTTCTACCAGCACGAAGTCATCACGCCGGGCCACCAGCTGATCCGCCGTGTCCTGCAGCGCGGCATGGACCGCGGCGAGTTTCGGCGCATGGATCTGGACCACGCCGTCTACAGCCTGATCGCGCCGATGATCTTCCTGATCATGTGGAAGTACTCGCTGGCCCCTTGCTGCTCCAGCAACGAATCCATCGACCCGCTGCGCTTCATCGACAGTCAGGCCACCCTGCTCCTCGAGGGCATGCTGCAGCGTCCGGCGGCCTGACGCCACCCCCAACCCCTTCATCATGAGCTCATTCCGCTCCCACTGGAAAGTCTGGTTGCTACTGGTCCTGCTGGTGCTTGGCATCGGCTGGGGCGTCTGGCGAGCCCTGGAGCGCCGTGCCGCCCAGCAGGCGGCCGCCAGCGAGGCCGCCGCCGCCCTGCAGCAGGCCCCCGTCTTCGCCCTTGAAGCCTCCGATCTGGCCACCGCTGAGAAGCTGATCATCACCACCACCGCGCCGGTTTCCGGGGCAGTTCGGGCGCTGCAGACGGCCGCCATCAAGGCCCGCGTGGCCGGTGAAGTGCAGGGCCTGCGCAAACGCGAAGGTCACACGGTGCGTGCTGGCGAAGAGCTTGCCCGCATCGACCAGGCGGAGGCCCGTGCCCGTGTACGCCAGAACGAACAGCAGGCAGCGTCCGCCCAGGCCCAGGTGAAGATCGCTCGCCGCGCCTTCGACAACAACCAGGCACTGGTCCGCCAGGGTTTCATTTCTGCGACCGCGCTGGAGACATCGCAGGCCAACCTGTCGGCCGCCGAAGCCAGCCACCGTGCTGCGCTGGCCGCGCTGGACATCGCCCGCAAGACCCTGGACGACACCGTGCTGCGCTCGCCGCTGGATGGACAGGTGTCGGCACGCTATGTGCAAAACGGTGAGCGCGTCGGCGTCGACACCCGCATCCTTGAGGTGGTCGACCTGACGGCGTTCGAGATCGAAGCGGCTCTGAGCCCGACCGATGCGGCCTTCGTCACCACCGGTCAGCGGGCTTCGCTCAGGGTCGAAGGTCTGAACGAAGCGGTCGAGGCCACGGTCGACCGCATCAACCCCAGCGTGCAGGCCGGCAGCCGCGCCGTGCTGATCTATCTGCGCCTGCCTTCCCAGCCAGGTCTTCGTCAGGGGCTGTTCGCGAAGGGCCATATCGTCACCGGTGGGCAGCAGGCCATCGCGGTGCCGGCCCTGACGGTGCGCAACGACAAGCCGGAACCCTACGTCCAGGTGGTGGAGAACGAACAGGTCAGACATGTGCCGGTGCGTGTGCTGATCGACGGCCTGGCAGGAGACCGGCCCATGACCGGCATCGAAGGCCTTGCAGAGGGCAGCCTGGTGCTGCGCGCCGGCACCGGCGCCCTGCGCGAGGGCACGGCGGTGAAGCTGCCCCAAGAGCGTCAGCCCTGAAGGCCCTGCACCATGTGGTTCACCCGCGTCTCGCTGCGCAACCCGGTCTTCGCCACCATGGTCATGGTGGCTTTTGTGGTGCTGGGCCTGTTCGCCTTCCAGCGCCTGAAGGTGGACCAGTTTCCCAACATCGACTTCCCGGTGGTGGTGGTGACCACCTCCTACCCGGGGGCATCGCCCGAGATCGTCGAGCACGAGGTCAGCCGGAAGATCGAGGAAGCGGTCAACGCCATCTCTGGCATCAACGCACTCACTTCACGCAGTTACGAAGGCCAGTCGGTGGTCATCGTCGAATTTCAGCTGCACATCGACGGGCGCAAGGCAGCCGACGACGTGCGGGAGAAGATCGCCATCCTGCGCCCCACCCTGCGCGATGAGGTGGACGAACCCAGGGTCCTGCGCTTCGACCCGGCCAGCCGCGCAATTTGGTCGGTCGCGGTCCTTCCGGATGAGACCCCCGCGGCTTCGGCGCCCTCCATGGTCGAACTGACCACCTGGGCCGAGCAGACCCTCAAGAAGCGCCTGGAAAACGTGCGTGGCGTCGGTTCGGTCAACCTCGTCGGCGGTACGCGGCGGGCGGTCAATGTCCATCTCGACCCCTCGGCCATGGAAGCGCTGGGCGTCACCCCCGAGCAGGTCGTCGCAGCGCTGCGCGCCGACAACCAGGACCTCCCGGTGGGCACTCTGGACAGCGGTGAGCGCGAACGGGTGGTGCAGGTGGTCTCGCGCGTGCGGGACCCGCAAGGTTTCAACGAACTGATCGTGGCCCGGCGGGCGGGTACGCCCATCCGGCTCAGCCAGGTGGCGACGGTGGTCGACGGCACCGAGGATGTGGAAAGCCGCGCCCTCTACAACGGAGAGCGCACCCTGTTGCTCCAGGTGCAGAAGGCGCAGGACGAGAACACCATAGCGGTGGTCGATGCCCTGCAGGCCACCATCGACGGCCTGCAGGCAGAGCTGCCCGCCGGTGTGCGGCTGGAACCGATTGCCGACGGGTCGCGCCCGATCCGGGTGTCGGTGGCCAACGTGCGCCAGACCCTTCTGGAAGGCGCTGCGCTGACGGTGCTGATCGTCTTCCTGTTCCTGAACTCCTGGCGATCCACCGTGATCACCGGCCTGACCCTGCCGATCGCCATCATCGGCACCTTCTTCTTCATGAACCTGTTCGGGTTCACCATCAACATGATCACGCTGATGGCATTGACGCTGTCGGTCGGCCTGCTGATCGACGACGCCATCGTGGTGCGCGAAAACATCGTCCGCCACGCCCAGATGGGCAAGCGACCCTTCGATGCCGCCATGGACGGCACCCAGGAGATTGGTCTGGCCGTGCTGGCCACCACACTGTCCATCGTGGCGGTGTTCCTGCCGATCGGGTTCATGGGTGGCATCATCGGCAAGTTCTTCCACGAATTCGGCATCACCATGGTGGCGGCGGTGCTGATTTCCATGTTCGTGAGCTTCACGCTTGACCCCATGCTGTCGTCGGTCTGGCACGACCCGGCCATCGAACAGCACGGAAAGGCCTGGCAGCCGCGCAGCCACTACGACCGCACCATCGGGCGCATCACCCACCGCTTTGACCTGTTCCAGGACGACCTGGCCGAGTTCTACCAATCGGCCCTGCGCTGGTCGCTGCGCCACAAACTGGCAACCCTGGGCCTGGCTGGTGCGACGTTTGGTGCCAGCATTGCCATGTTGCCCCTGCTGGGCACCGAGTTCGTGCCCAAGGCGGACTTCTCGGAGACCAGCCTGAGCTTTCACACGCCGGTGGGCTCGTCACTGGAAGCCACCGAGGTCAAGGCACGCCAGGTCGAAGCCGTTCTGCGCGAGTTCCCCGAGGTCCGGTACACACTGACCACCATCAACACGGGCAGCGCCCAGGGCAAGATGTACGCCACGGTCTACGTGCGCCTGGTCAATCGCGACCAGCGCGACCGCAACGCCGATGCCATGTCGGCCCGCCTGCGCGAGCGCCTGCGCAGCGTGCCCGGCATCACCGTCACCCATGCCGGCCTGCTCGACCCGGTGGGCGGCAACAAGCAGCTGGAGTTTTCCATTCAGGGCGAAGACCTGGCCGAACTCGAACGCCTGACGGCGCTGGTGCTCGATCGCATCCGCCCGATTGCCGGCCTGGTGGATCTGGATGCCAGCATCAAGCCCGACAAGCCCACCGTCGATGTGCGCCTGCGCCGCGAACTGGCCTCGGACGTGGGCCTCTCGTCGGCGGCGGTGGCGGGCAGTCTCCGGACCCTGGTGGCCGGGCAGACGATAGGAAACTGGCGCGCGAGCGACGGACAGAGCTACGACGTGAATGTGCGTCTGGCACCCGAGGCCCGTCAGGAGACCGGCGATCTGGCACGTCTGCCACTGGTGATCGGACAGGCCAGCGATGGCAGCGCACGGGTGGTGCAGCTGGGCCAGGTTGCGGAAGTGGTCGAGGGCCGTGGGCCGAACCAGATCAACCGCCGCAACATGACACGCGAGGTGGCCGTCAGCGCAAATGCCTTCGGACGTTCGGCCGGTGAGGTCTCGGCCGAGATCCGCCGGGAACTCGACACCATCGCTTTTCCCCCAGGCTACCGCTATGAATTTGGCGGCTCGACCAAGAACATGCAGGAGTCGTTCGGTTACGCCGTATCGGCCCTGGCACTGGCGGTGATTTTCATCTACATGATCCTGGCCAGTCAGTTCCAGAGCTACCTGCAACCGCTGGCCCTGATGACCTCGCTGCCGCTGACCCTGATCGGCGTGGTGCTGACCCTGCTCTTCTTCGGCTCGTCGATGAGCATGTTCTCGGTCATCGGCATCGTGTTGCTGATGGGTCTGGTAACCAAGAACGCCATCCTGCTGGTCGACTTTGCCATCAGGGCCCGTGAGGGCCGGGCCGGCGTGCCACCGCAGCCCAGGGAAGCCGCCCTGCTGATGGCCGCCCGGGTCCGCCTGCGCCCCATCCTCATGACCACCCTCGCCATGGTCTTTGGCATGGTGCCACTGGCCTTTGCCCTGACCGAAGGGTCGGAGCAGCGTGCGCCCATGGGCCAAGCCGTCATTGGCGGGGTCATCACCTCTTCCGTGCTGACCCTGGTGGTGGTTCCCGTGGTGTACTGCTACATGGACGATCTGGCCAACTGGCTGCGCCGCATTTTCGGCCGGCCGGCAACCGGCACCGGCGCTGAGCCGGTCGGGTCGGAAACCCCGGCTCAGTAAAATGGACTGGAATCGGCTAATATACCCACCGGAGTATCAATCATGACCACCGACACCGCCGCTGGCGACATCCGCATCGAGCAGGCCCGCTTCAACATGATCGAGCAGCAGATCCGCCCCTGGGAGGTGCTCGACAGCCGCGTGCTGGGCCTGCTGGAGTCCGTCCACAGGGAAGATTTCGTGCCTGCGGGCCTGCGCAGCCTGGCCTTTGCCGACATGGAACTGCCGCTGACGCAACCCGCGGTAGACGGTCAGGTCATGCTGGCGCCCCGGGTCGAGGCCCGCCTGCTGCAGGACCTGGCTGTACAAGCTGGCGACAAGGTGCTGGAGATCGGTACCGGCAGCGGCCACATGGCGGCCCTGCTCAGCCGGCTGGCACAGCGCGTGGTGAGCCTGGAGATCGAAGAAGGTCTGGCCAGGTCTGCGCGCGACAGCCTGCAGAGGGCCGGCATCGACAACGTGGACGTGCGTGTGGTCGATGCCGCTGCCAACGGTTTTGCCGCCTGCCGCGCAGAGGCCCCCTGGGACGTGATCCTGCTCAGCGGCTCGGTGGCCGAGGTGCCGCAGGCCCTGCTGCAACTGCTTTCTCCAGGTGGGAGACTGGCCGCGATCGTGGGCGATGAACCGGTCATGCGGGCCACGCTGGTCACGCGCACCGGTGACAACGCCTTTCACACCACCCAGCCCTGGGACACCGTGGCTCCGCGCCTGAGGAACTTTCCCCAGCCGTCGCGCTTCCATTTCTGAGCCCTGAACATGATGTCCGTTTCTCCTGCCCAACTCGACGACTGGCTCACCCAGGCCGCCGCCAGGTCTGCGCCCGGCGTGAAACCCGTGGTGCTGGACGTGCGTGAACCCTGGGAGCTCCAGACCGCATCGGTCCGCCCGGACGGCTTCGACCTGGTGCACATGCCCATGCGCAGCGTGCCTGCGCGCCTGCACGACCTGGACCGTCACCAGCCCATCGCTTGTCTCTGCCACCATGGTGCCCGCAGCGCCCAGGTGGTCCATTTCCTGATGCAGAACGGCTTCAGCGAAGTGGTCAACATCACGGGCGGCATCCATGCCTGGTCACAACAGCGTGACCCCGCCGTCCCGACGTACTGAGTTCACGACATCTGCACGACCGCCACAAGGACCCCGCATGAACGCCACCGACACCCGCCCTTTCCGCTTGCTCCCGCGTCTTGCTCCGGTCGCACTGGGCCTGGCGATGGCATGGTCGTGGTCCGGCGCAGCCCATGCCCAGAGCCTGATCGAACTGTACGAAGCGGCACGCAACTACGACAGCACGCTGGAAGCGGCCCGCCTGCAGCACGAAGCCAACCTGGCCCGCGCCGCGCAGGCCCGTGCCGGTCTCCTGCCCCAGGCCGGACTCTCGGCCGGCGCCAGCTGGGCCAATGTCGACAACAGCGCCTTGCCCGCCAGCCGAAGCAGCAACAGCCAGAACGTGGCCCTGTCGGCCAGCCAGCCCCTGTACCGGCCCACCAACCGCATCAGCAACGAGCAGGCGACCCTGTCCATCGAAGCCAGCGAGGCCCAGTTGGCCATCGCCGAGCAGGACCTGATCGTGCGGCTCAGCCAGGCGTACTTCGATGTTCTGGCGGCCCAGGACACCCTCGCCTTCACCGGTACGCTCAAGGCAGCCGTCCAGGAGCAACTCGCCGCAGCCCGGCGCAGCTTCGAAGTGGGCACCGCCACCATCACCGACACCCGGGAAGCGCAGGCCCGCTTCGATCTGGTGCTGGCCCAGGAAATCGCCGCACAGAACGACCTGCGCATCAAGAAGCTGGCCCTGGACCAGCTGGTCGGTCGCCAGGACGTGGCCCCACTGCCCCTGGCAGCGCCGGTCAACCCCCCGGCGGTGCAACCCGACTCGGCCGATGCATGGGTGGCCCGCGCACTTGACGGACACCCGGCCATCCTGGCCGCAACGCGTGCCCGCGAGATCGCCCAGCTGGAGACCCGCAAAGCCGACGCCGGTCACAAGCCGACCCTGGACCTGGTGGGTCAGTACCAGGTGTCTCGCGGCCCGAGCAGCACCGGCACCTTGCCCGGCCAGTTCCGCACCAACTCCGTCAGTGTCGGCCTGCAGTTCAACCTGCCGCTGTTTGCCGGTTATGCCATCCAGAACCGCGTGAAGGAAACGCTGGCCCTGGAGCAAAAGGCCGACGCAGACCTCGACTCCACCACGCGAAGCATCACCCAGGCCACCCGCAGTGCCTTCTTCGGCGTGCTCTCCGGTGCTGGTCAGGTCAGGGCGCTCGAAGCGGCGGAGGCCTCAAGCCAGAGCGCACTCGAAGCCAACCAGCTGGGTTACCAGGTGGGCGTGCGCATCAACATCGACGTCCTCAACGCCCAGAGCCAGCTGTTCCAGACCCGCCGCGACCTCGCGCAGGCGCGCTACAACGTGCTGGTGGGCCAGTTGCGCCTGAAGCAGGCCAGCGGCCAGCTGGGCGCAGAAGACCTCAAACCCATCGACGCCCTGCTGGCCCGCTGAGCTAAACTGCGCCTGCCAGTCCGGCGGTGCCGGGCCGGCCAGATGCGTCAATCAGAAGGGATTCCATGCAAGCCGTCAATGTGCTGTGCATCAAATGGGGCACGAAATATGGCCCCGAGTACGTCAACAAGCTGCACAGCATGGTCCGGCGCAACCTGCACCGGCCCTTCCGCTTTGTCTGCCTGACCGACGACGCCCAGGGCATTGACCCGTCCATCGAGGTCAAACCCATTCCGGCGGTCGGTTTCGATGAATTCGACCAGCGCAAGCCGTGGACCTTTGCCCACGGCTGGCTCAAACTGACCAGCTTTGCCCATCCGCTGTACGACCTGGAGGGACGCACGCTGTTCCTCGATCTGGACATCGTCATCGTCGACAGCCTGGATCCTTTCTTCGAGCAGACCGGCGACTTCATCGTCATCCGCGAGTGGGACAAGAACGACGGCACAGGCAACACCTCGTGTTACCTCTACACCATCGGTGCCCACACCGATGCGCTGGAGCACCTGAAGAAGAACTATCCTGCCTCGATTGCCGATGTGCGCAACGAACAGGAATTCATCACCGGTTTCCTGGCCCGACAGGGCAAGCTGAGCTACTGGCCCGACGCCTGGTGCCGCAGCTTCAAGCGCCACTGCCTCCCGGGTGTCCTGCGCAGCTGGTTCTCGCCCCCCACCATTCCGCCGGGTGCGCGCATCATCGCCTTCCATGGCAAGCCCAACCCGCCCGATGCCATTGCCGGCGTGAGCGGCAAGTGGTACCGGCGGGTCATGCCGACACCATGGGTCGCCGAACATTGGCGCTGACCCGTGTCACGCCAGCACAGCGGGGCTACCGCCTGCTGTTTCGACTGCTCACCCTGCCACTGCTGGTCTGGTTGTGGTGGCGCGGGCGCCGGGAACCGGCCTACCGGGGGCGCCTGGCTGAGCGGCTGGGTTTCATCGACCCCGAACCGGCCTCCACCGACGGCATCCTGATCCAGGCCGCCTCGGTGGGCGAGGTCCAGGCCGCCCGACCACTGATCGAAGCCCTGGCAGCCCGCTGGCCGCTGCACGCCATCACCGTCAGCACCCAGACACCGACCGGTGCGGCCACCCTGCACGAACACTGGGGTCACAAGGTTCAGCACCTCTACGCACCCATCGACACCCCAGGCGCCTGCACGCGCTTCCTCGACCGGCTACAGCCGAGGCTGGTGGTGCTGATCGAGCGCGAGCTCTGGCCCGAACTGCTGCTGCAATGCCGGGCCCGCGCCATTCCTGTGGCGCTGGTCAACGCACGCCTGTCCGGGCGGTCGGCCCGCGGCTACCAGCGCTGGCATGCGCTGATGCAACCGGTGTGGCAGCAGCTCGCTGCGGTCTGCGCAGCCGATGCGCCCACGCTGAACCGGCTGCAGGAGCTGGGCGTGCCATCCGGTCGCCTGCTGCACACCGGAAACCTGAAATTCGACACTCCGGCCATGGACGCCGGAGAGGGACTGCCCCCCTGGCCCGACACCGGTCCCGTGCTGGTGGCCGGCAGCACGCACGAAGCCGAAGAATCCCAGCTGCTCGAGTCCTGGCCCGCTTTCGCGGCGCGCCATCCCACAGCCATTCTGGTGCTGGTGCCTCGCCACCCGCAGCGTTTCGATGCTGTGTCACAGGCCCTGCAACAACGCGGCATTGCCCATGCCCGGCGCAGCCGAGGCGAACAGCCAGGCGCCCACCGACGGGTGTTGCTGGGCGACACCATGGGTGAACTGACACACTGGTACCGCCAGGCCACGGTCTGCTTCATCGGAGGCAGCATCCAGCCCATCGGCGGCCACAACGCCCTGGAGGCCATGGCGGAGGGCAAGCCGGTGCTGTTCGGCCCGCACACCGCCAATTTCGAGGTTCTGTACCAACAGGTTCTCGAGGTCGACGCCGGGCAGATGGTACGCACCGGCGCCGAGCTGTTCGATGTCATCGAGCACTGGCTGCGCGATCCCGACGCACTGAGAGCCCGGGGCGAGCGGGCCCTGGCCTTTGTCCAGGCCCAGCGCGGTGCGACTGGCCGCACCCTGTCGGCCTGGAACACCCTCTTGCCCCAGGACCTGCTGAACACCCCGCCGGCGCCGGTGAGTCGCCACCATACATCCGGTCAGACCATCTGGTTCGCGCCCGACCGTCTTCCGCCGATCGGTCCGGACGACTTTGATCCCGCACGGCACCAGGCGCAAGCCGTCGCCACCGGCAGTGGCCGCGGACAGGCGATGCGGCTGCAACTGCATGGTGTCGAGGCGGTGCTGCGACACTACCGTCGCGGTGGCCTGATCGCCCGTTTCAACCCCGATCGCTACTGGGGCGGGCGGATCGCGGACAGCCGGGCCATGGCCGAATACAGCCTGCTGCGCTGGATGTCCGCGCGCGGACTGCCGGTCCCCCGCCCGCTGGCAGCCCGCCGTCTGGGCAGAGGTCGCCGGTACACGGCCGACATGCTGGTCGAGTGGGTGCCAGGCACACGCAACCTGGCGCAGGTGCTGGATGACCGAGAACTCTCTGCCACCGAATGGGCCGCACTGGGTCAGGCCATCCGGCTCATGCACGACCACCAGGTCTTCCACTCCGACCTGAATTGCCACAACCTGTTGCTGGACGACAACGGCAAGGCATCGATCGTCGATTTCGACAAATGCGGGCGACGACCTGGTGATGACTGGAAGAGCGCGAACCTGGAGCGGCTGCTGCGCTCGCTGCGCAAGGAGGCCGGCCGCAGACCGGGCTTTCACTGGCAAGACGGGGCATGGCCCAGCCTGATCCAGGCCTATTCGGCTTCTGCCTGAGCGGCCGGTCAGGCCGCGGCCCGGCCCCTGACAACCGGCACGCGCACCCCGCCAGCCGGCACGGGGTTACAACATTTGGTTGCATTGCCTGTGGCAAAATCACGGGCTTGGCTGGCACGGCGCCCGGGTTCGAAAGGGTACCGGCACGGGCTTGGAATGTGTCCGCACACCACTGCGCAACCGCCCGGATACCTGCTCCCATTCTCACAACCCTCGGACCGATTCCGTGAAGATCGCAATTGCCGGTACAGGCTATGTAGGCCTCTCCAACGCCGTCCTGATGGCCCAGCACCACGAGGTGGTCGCGCTGGACATCGTGCCCGAGCGCGTGCAGAAGATCAACGACAGGCTCAGCCCGATCGTCGATGCCGACATCGAGGAATACCTGCGCAACAAGCCGCTGAACCTGCGCGCCACCCTGGACAAGCAGGAGGCCTACCGGGGTGCCGACTATGTGGTCATTGCCACACCGACCGACTACGACCCCGTCACCAACTACTTCAACACCGGGTCGGTGGAGGCCGTGATCCGCGACGTGATGGCCATCGAGCCCAAAGCCGTCATGGTCATCCGCTCCACTGTGCCCGTGGGCTTCACGGTCAAGACCCGGCAGGCACTGGGCTGTGGCGACCGCCTGATCTTCGCCCCCGAGTTCCTGCGTGAGGGCAAGGCCCTGCACGACAACCTCCATCCCTCGCGCATCATCGTCGGCGACCGGGGTGAAGCCGGGCGGGTCTACGGTGAACTGCTGCGCGAAGGCTGCCTGCGTCCCGACGTGCCCCTGCTGTTCACCGACCCGACCGAGGCCGAAGCGGTCAAGCTGTTCTCCAACACCTACCTGGCCATGCGCGTGGCCTTTTTCAACGAGCTGGACACCTACGCCTCGGTGCACGGCCTCGATTCGCGCCAGATCATCGAAGGCGTCGGCCTCGATCCGCGCATCGGCGCCCACTACAACAACCCTTCCTTCGGCTATGGCGGCTATTGCCTGCCCAAGGACACCAAGCAGATGCTGGCCAACTACCAGGATGTGCCGCAGAACCTGATCCAGGCCATCGTCCAGTCCAACACCACGCGCAAGGACTTCATTGCCCAGAGCATCATCGCGCGCAACCCCCGCACCGTGGGAGTGCACCGCCTGATCATGAAGGCCGGGTCGGACAACTTCCGCTCCTCCAGCATCCAGGGCATCATGAAGCGCATCAAGGCCCGGGGCATCGAGGTCGTGGTCTACGAGCCGGCCCTGAAGGACGACGAGTTCTACAACTCGCGCGTGATCAGGGACCTGGACGCCTTCAAGCAGTCCTGCGACCTCATCATCGCCAACCGCATGACACCGGCGCTGTACGACGTGCGCGACAAGGTGTTCACCCGCGACCTGTTCGAAAGCGACTGAAGCCGCCGCCACAGCGCACCCCCTGATCCATTCGCTTCATCGAGTTCTCGCCATGACTCCGAATCTACGCCGCACCACCCTCTGCTCGGCCATCCTGCTGAGCCTGACCCTGGCCGCCTGCTCGAGCTCGGGTGGCAGACAGGGGGACGCGCCGCCCGGTGCACTGGCAAGCAACCCGTTTGCTCCGGCCGGCGCCCGCTCCTACGATGAGGTCCGCGTGGGCACCCTGCGGGTGTTCGGCGACAGCTACTCTGCCCTGGACTACACCGAGACGCGCCGCACGCTGAACTGGGCCAAGGAACTCCATGGCCGGGGACGCACCAACGATCTCGAGCTCTATGCCATTGGTGGGGCACGCGCCGCCAAAGGCACGTCCACGGCCTTCGACAAACAGGTCGAAACCTATGTCAGGGCCGGCACCAGCATGGGCAATGGTGACCTGTCGGTGGTGTATTTCGGATACAACGACATCGGTCGCGGCGGCAGCGCCGACAACCTGCGTGCGGCCAGGGCCGGCTATTTCGACGGCATCAACGAGCTCATCCGCGCCGGTGCCACGAACGGCAACAACCGCATCTTCGTGACCCAGATCCATGATTGGAGCCGCAACCCGAACGCGCGTGACGACACAGCCGGGCAGGTGGTGGCGTGGAACAACTTTGTCGCCGAGCAGGCCAACGCCAACCCGAACATCGTGGCGGTGGACCTGTACACGGTGTTCAACCGCATCTACGAGAACCCGGAGCTCTACGGGTTCACCAACATCACGAGCACAAGCCGCGCCGGCTCCGCGGTGGACTACCTGTACTTCGACGGCTCGCATTTCGGCAACCGCGGCCAGACCATCATTTCGCGCACCTTCGAGCACTACATCACCCGGGGTTGGGAATGGGCCAGCACCGTGTCCGCTGGCGCCGAGGCGGCGACACGCCTGAACCGGGACATCGACAACAACCTGCTGGTCCTCAGCTACGCCGACCGCAAGCAACCGGTGACCGGGCTGCAGCTGCACGCGCTGGGCAACCTGAACCAGGGCAGAACGGCATCCGCCTTCGATGCGTCCACCGCCATCGGACACCTGGCCCAGCTCAATGCCGACAGCCTCTCGCGCCAGTCCGATCCGGTGCGCCGCGGGCTGGCCATGAGCTACCGCCCCCACGGCGATGCCGGTCTGGGCAGCGCCCGCTTCGGCATGGCCTTCAGCAACACCGAAACCCCGCGCTACTTCAGCGACCAGTTCTCGCCACTGGCGCAGAAGAACGACATCAGCACCACCTCGGTCTACTGGCAGCAGGCGTTCGGCGATTTCAACCTGACCGCCCATGCGGCCCACCTGCGCACCCGCTACGAAAACCACAAGTTCGACGACCTGCTCAACGACCGCTTCACCAACACCGGCACCGGCACCACCTGGTCCTTCGAGCAGAAGCTGCGGCACACCTCCCGTCAGGGTGGCGTGTGGTTGTCGCCCTGGGTGTCGGTCACCCACCTGAGCCATCAGCTGGACCCGATGCTGGGCCGCTCGCTCTACACCACCGACGTACAGTACACCGCCCGCCGCACCGGCGAATGGCAGTCGGCCCTGGGCCTGGACGTGCACTCCGAAGCCATCGACCTGGGCAAGCAGCGCAGCCTGCGCCTGTCGGCCGGTCTGCTGCACCGCACCAGCCTGCAGCGCGACCCGGTCCGGGTCTCGATGCGTGAAACCGGTGGCTTCGGCGCGGTTCAGCGCGAGAGCATCGCTCGCCCCACGCTGCGCCAGACCGAGCTGCAACTGGACGCTCAGCTGCAACTGACCCGCCAGGTCGACATGCTCGCCACCTTCGCCGCCGTCCGTGGTGACGGCCGGGACGACCAGCGTTTCAACCTGCTCACCCGCATCCGATTCTGAACCCAACCTGGTGACCGGCCGCCCCCTGGCGGCCGCTGCCTGACAATACCTGCATGAAAGTTCTCTATGTGGCCGGCCGCGAAGCCACCTACTCACGCACCCGCAACGTGATCCAGGCCCTGCGCCACCAAGGAATCGACGTGGTGCCGGTGCTGCCGCCCGATCGGGCGTTCCGGAACTACCCTCGCCTTCTCTGGCAGACCCTGCTCAAGGCCCCGCAATGTGACGTGGTGCTGGTGGGCTTCTACGGACAGCTGCTGGTGCCCTTCGTGCGCCTGCTGACGTGGAAGCCGATCGTCTTCGACCTGTACATCGGCACCTACGAAACCATGGTGTTCGACCGCCAGAAGGCCAAACCGGGCAGTTTCATGGCCAAGGTCTACGCGGTGGCCGACTGGTTGTCCTACAAGATGTCGAGCGCCTCGATCCTGGACTCCCAGTACATGATCGGGCATTTCTGCCAGATCATCCGGTCCAGCACCTCAAAGATGCACCGCATCTTTCTGGCGCTGGACGACTCGGTCATCCATCCGCGCGAGTCCGACCAGTCACACGACGGTTTGCTGGTGCATTTCCATGGCGAGTTCTCGCCGTTCCATGGCGTGCGTGTCATTCTTGATGCAGCCAAGCTGCTGGAAGACGAAGGGGTGAACTTCCAGATCGTCGGCAAGGGCATCACCTATGCCGAGGACATGCAGCACGCGCGCGACATCGGCCTGCGCAACGTCAGGTTCATCGACTCGGTTCCGTACGCCGAGCTGGCGGTGCTCATGGCCCGCGCCGATGTGTGCCTGGGCATCTTTGGCGACAATGCACGTGCCAAGCTGGTCCTGACCAACAAGGTCGTCGAGGCCATCGGCATGGCCAAGCCCATCATCACGCGGCGCAACGAGCCGGTGCAGGAACTGCTGACCCACCGGGAGAGTGTCTACCTGGTCGATCCAGCCAGCCCACGTGCACTGGCCGACGCCATTCTGGAACTGAAAAACCAGCCGGAGCTGCGCCATTCGATCGCCCGCAAGGGTTACGAGGTCTTCCAGGCCAACTGCACCCTGCCCCAGCTGGGCAAAGGTCTGGAGCAGGTCATCCGCAACGTGCTGCGGCGCGCCTGACCCCTGGCGGACGCATCCGTTGCGGCTGTCCGACTGAAAAGCAAGAGAGAAAACCATGGAACACACCAAGAACCTCATTCTGGGCGCAGGCCTGACCGGCCTGAGCACCGGCTACCACCTCAAGAACGGCGACTACCAGGTCTATGAAAAACTGCACGAGGTCGGTGGTCTGTGCCGCTCCGAAGAAGTCAACGGTTTCCTGTTCGACTACGCCCCACACATCCTGTACACGGTCAACCCCTATGCGCACGAGCTGATCCACACCCTGCTCAAGGGCAATCTGGAAATCAAGAAGCGCAAGGCCTTCATCTACCACGGCAAGTACGACCTCTACACCCAGTTCCCGTACCAGGCCCACCTGTACGGGCTGCCGGCCCAGGACGTGATCGAATGCCTGAGCGGCCTGGTCGAGGTGCTGCGCAACCCGGACCGTCCGAAGCCGCAGAACTACCGCGAATGGATGTACTGGCGCTTCGGCAAGGGCATCGCCGAGCAGCTGATGATTCCCTATGCCGAGCGCATCTGGACCATCGATCCCAAGCACATGAACTTCAGCTGGATCGACCGGCGCGTGCCCGAACCCGACTTCGAGTCCGTGCTGCGCGGTGCCTTGCAGCACGAGGAAGACCGCACCGGTTTCAACCAGGAGTTCTGGTACCCCATCGAAGGCGCCATCGAGTCGCTGCCGGTGGCGCTGGCCAAGGGGGTGAACAACATCCACCTGAACCACACGGTCACGAAGATCGATCCCAAGGCCAAGCAGGTCACCTTCAACACCGGCAAGGTCGTGGGCTACCAGAACCTGGTCTACACCCTGTCCCTGACCCACCTGCCGCACTTCATCGACGACATTCCGCAGCATGTGCTGGACGCCATCAACGGCCTGCAGTTCAACCAGATCGAGTGCGTGAACATCGGCATCAACCGCCCGGACATGAGCCCCTACCACTGGCTCTACTTCCACGAAGCCGAGGATTTCATCTTCCACCGCATCAGCTTCCCGCGCAACGCCTCCGAGAAGACCTGCCCGCCCGGGACCAGCTCGGTCTGCTGCGAGATCGCCTACTCCAAGCACAGGCCGCTGCGCGTGCAGGGCCGCGAAGCCCTGATCCAGGCCACCATCGATGGCCTGATCAAGGCCAAGATCATGCGCCCCGATGACGAGGTGCTGGCCGCCGACGTGCTGACCGTGGACCCGGCCTACGTGATCTACGACCTGGACTACGAGCAGAACGTCAAGACCATCCACGACTGGCTGATCAGCATCGACATCCACCCCTGCGGCCGCTTCGGCGACTGGCAGTACTACAACATGGACCACTCGATCCTGGCCGGCAAGCGCATCGCCGACCTGCTCAACGAGCGCGAGGCCTGATCCGCCTCAAGACGCCCCGCCCGGGCAGGGCGGGCGCGTCCCATCCGCGTTGTCATGAAACCGTCTCCGTCACCCGCCCAGCGCTGGCTGCGCCGCCTGTCCTGGGTGGTGGTGGCATTGGCCAGCGCCTATTTCCTGCGCGAACTGGTGCGCCGGTTTGCCGACATCCCGCCAATTGACTGGGGACCGGCCACCGTGGCCGTGTTCATTCTGGCGGCCGCTGGCATTGCCATGACGTCGGCCCTCATTGGCCTGATGTGGATGCTGTTGCTGCGGGACCAGTCGATCCGCCTGCCGCTCGGCAAGGCGATGCAGATCGTGGCCATCTCACAGATCGGAAAGTACCTGCCGGGCAATGTGGGCCACTTCGCCGGTCGGGCGGTCATGGGTCGCACGGCGGGGGTGCCCATGGGGGTGACCGCCGGCACCCTGCTCATCGAGATGGCCTGGACGCTGGCCATCGGTGCCGGTTTCTCCGCCCTGGCCCTGCTCTTCTACCTCGACAGCAGTGCGCGCCTGTCCCTGCCGCCAGTCGGCATCCCGGAGTTGGGCGCGGTGGCCGCCCTGCTGCTGGCCGGGCCGTGGCTCGGCATCCATGCGGTCAACCGGCTGGCCCCGGGGCTCAGTGCGCGTGTCGGCGGCGGAAAGCCGCTGGCACCCCCGAGACTGGGTACGGCCCTGGCGGTGTCGGTGCTGTTGACGGTGTGTTTCTTCATTCTGGGCGTGGTCCTGCAACTGCAGGCGATCTGGTTCTTCCAGGTCGAGCAGGCACCCCTGCTGCCACTGACCTTCCTGTTTGCCGCGGCGTGGCTGGTCGGCTACGTTGTGCCCGGCGCGCCCGGTGGACTGGGCGTGCGCGAAGCCATGATGCTGGTGCTGCTGACACCGGTGGTCGGCGCCGGTGCCGCCGTCGGCCTGGGCATCAGCATGCGGCTGGTGACCCTGGCCGGTGACGGCACGGCCTTTCTTCTGGGGATGTTCTCGCGGCGCTGGATGCCGTCGGACGAAGCGCCACCGCAGAACAGCCACCTGCGCTGAATAGAATCGTCAGCACGCCCGCACAGCGCCCACCCAAGATCCCTGTCATGACGGTTCCATCAGCCACTGCCATCGCGCCAGCCCCCAGCCGGTATTGGCGCCGCTGTGCCTGGCTGCTGGCGCTGCTGATCACCGTCAAGGCCATGTACATGGCCTTCTTCCTCACACCCCCGGGCGACCTGCCGGACGAGTCCGGTCACTACTCTTACGTCCGCGACATCGCGCACGGCAAGTTCTTCCCGTTGCTGGGCGAAGCCACCATCCCGCGCAACCTCTGGTTCGAGCCACCACCAAGTCAAAGCCAAACCGGGCAGGAGATGGACCTGGTGGCTGAGGAGGCTGCGCCAACACCGTCCACACGGGTCAGAGGTGCGCCCAGGCCCAACTACATCGTCCAGCACCCTCCGGTCTACTACGCGATCGCGGCCGTGCCCTACGCCATCTCGGAGCGTCTGACCGAAGACCGCTGGTACCAGGTGCGTGCCGCCCGCACCGTGTCGGCCGTGTCGCTGGGCTTGCTCGTGATCGTGCTGTTCGGCACCCTGACCGACCTGGGTGTCGCACCCTTGCGGGCGCTGCCACTGGCGGCCGCCGTGGGCTTCATCCCCACCATCAGCCACCTGGCCTCGGGCATCACCAACGACATCTTCCTGTTCCTGCTCTGCGCCCTGGCCACCCGCCACCTGGCCCGCTACCTGATGGCCCAGCGCCTGCCGGATGCCTACCTGTGTGCCTTGTGGCTGACGCTGGCCGGCGGCACCAAGATGACCGCCTGGCCCCTGATCGCGGGCTACCTCGCCGTGCTTCTCTTCGAAATGCGGCAGCCGCTGCGACGCTGGTTTCTGCACGCAGGAGGTCTGTCCTTGCTGGCCATGGCCCTTCCCCTGTGGTGGGCGGCCCGCAACATCCGCCACTTCGGCAACCCGATGCAGGTCAACGTGGTGACCAACCAGCCCCTGTACCTCAACTACAGCGTGCTCGACTACCTCAAGGCCCATCCCTATTTCGACTGGATGATGGTGCACTCCTACGGACTGATCGGTTTTGCCGGTTTCTGCCAGACGCCGGAGCGGATCGAAGACTGCGTCGGCGTCAAGAGCACGCGCATCGGCAATCAGGCATTCGAATTCGCGCTGTGGGCGCTGGTGATCCTGGCGGTCGTGATGCTGGCACACACGGTGTACCACTACGCCCGCCAGTTCCGTGTGCAGCCACCCGCGTCACCCGCTTCCCTGCAGGGCTGGACTGCGCACCTCCTGTCGCCCGGCTGGCTGCGCACCCCGGTACTGCTCGTCCTTGGCGCAACCGGCATGCTGATGTACGTCTGGGGGTACCAGAACGTCCACCGGGAAGGCGAACTGGGCTGGCTGATCAACACCGTGCTGCTGTCGGCGGCCCCGATCGCCCTCCTGGGGCTGGGCATCGCGCTGTTCGACGACCGGGGAGAACGGCGATTCGCCTACTACGGGATGGCCCTGTTTCTGTGCTACGGGCTCCTGATTGCCTACCAGTCCCACAAGGCCTATGTGCTGATCTCGGAGCTCAGGGGTGTGCAGGGCCGGTACTTCTACCCTTACATTCCGGCACTGCTGGCAGCCGCGGGGCTGGCGCTGGAGCGCCTGCGTATTCCGGCGGTGCTGACCCTGTGGCTCGGCCTGGGACTGGCCTGGGGCGAGATGCACTCCTACATCACGCAGGTGATCCCCTTCTTCGAGCTGGTCCGGATATGAAGCACCGCCACCCCCTGATCATCCAGTGGCTGGCCGTCGCAGGGCTGTTCTTCTTCATCCTGTTCGTGCTGTACCACGAGCAGATCGTGCGCTACCAGTACAAGCCCACCCATGTGGCGCCGGCGAACTGGATTGACCGGCAATTGACCGGCGAGATCGTGGCCGGTTTTGTGCTTGAACAACCCCTGGCCCTGACACACACCGACCTGCCTCCCCGTGAGCGCAGGCATGTGTTCTGCATTGGCCTGCTGATGTCCAACTACCTGAACCGGCGCAACCACGGCGAGTTCACCGTGGCTCTGTCTGCGGGAGGTCGGGCCCAGGTCAAAGCCCTGCGAGCCCGCGACGTTCGGGACAATGCCCTGCAGATGGTCTGCTTCGACGAGTTCCGCCTGATCGATGTGCTGGGGCAGGACGCCCGTCTCACGCTAATGGGCCTGGACGGCAGGCCAGGCCGGTCGGTGACCGGCTGGCTCAGCCCGCAACCCGGTCTGCCCTCCGCAATACGTGGGGGCGAACCGGCCGGCGCCGCCCTGGTGTTCGACACCTTCGTGCGTGCCAACTCCGCCCCGTTCCAGCACAATGCCTACGCCTTGATGATCATCGCATCGCTGGTCCTGTCACTGATGGCCGTGGCCTCGCGCGCAGGGCCTCGTGCAGCTCGCTAGGACAGCCCGGCCTTGTCAGCAATCGGTGCGAGAATACGCGGTTGCATACCCCTGATTGCCAGACCCTCGACCGGCGACCTTCCAGGCATCCTGGCTGCACATCGGTCCGAGGTCTCCAGGCCCGGATCGCCGACGGCCCGGCGGCCAGAGATGCCACCGCCCCGACATGACTTCCTTGCCCTCCAGTCCCTCCGAACACCCGCTGCCAGAGGGCATCTCCAAAGACGATCTCGTCAGGCGACTGCATGCGGCAGAAGCAGCGCTGGCGCAGTCGCAGGCGCGTCTGCACGACACCGAAGCCCAGCTCGAAGAAACGCAGGAACTGCTCAAGGCCATCACCAGCTCGACCAGCTGGCGCCTGACTGCCCTGGTGCGCGCGCCGATCCTGCGCCTGATGAACCTCAGGCACACCTGGGCCCGGATTGCCTACCAGGTGGCCAGCAACGGTGGCTGGCACGCCACCCTGTCGGAGTCGGCGAGCGAGTTGCGTGCCTACCGGCTGCAGTACCCTGCCCGCCTGTGGCGTCGCTTCAGCGGGCAACCCCTGCCCGAGTCCGTCCCTGGCTCGGGCCCGCACGGGCGCAACGACTACCACGCCTGGCACGCACGCCGTGCGGGCCTCCGGTCTGCAGCCAGCGCCGACCAGGGCGCCGACACCCCCCTGATCTCCATCCTGATACCGACCTACCGCCCGCCACTTGAGCTGCTCAGACAGGCCATCGAGTCGGTGATGGCCCAGACCCTGGCGAGCTGGGAACTGTGCATCGCCGACGACGCCTCCGGCGACACGGAACTGGAACGCTACCTGCGGCAGCTGGCGGACAGCCACCCGCAGATCAAGGTGACCTTCCGGGAACGCAACGGCCACATCTCGGCCTGCACCAACTCGGCCCTGGCCCTGGCCCGGGGCGATTTCATCCTGCTGCTCGACCAGGACGACCTGCTGACACCGGACGCCGTGTCCGAAGTGGTCGCCTGCATCCGCGCCCACCCCGATGTCGGCATCATCTACTCGGACGAGGACCGCATCAACGAAGACGCCAGCGTCCACACCTCGGCCTACTTCAAGCCCGACTTCAACTACGACCTGTTCCTGGGCCAGAACATGGTCAGCCATCTCGGTGTGTTCCGGCGCGACCTGATCACCGACATCAGCGGCTTTCGCGAGGGATTGGAAGGTTCGCAGGACTACGACCTCGCCCTGCGGGCCATGGAGCGCCTGCGCCCCGAGCAGATCAGGCACATACCGCGTGTGCTCTACCACTGGCGAGCCATCAAGGGCAGCACGGCGCTGGACCATTCCGAAAAGTCCTACGCCAGCACGGCCGGTCGGCAGGCCATCGTCGATCACCTGAACCGGACCCACCAGCAAGCCGAGGTGCTGCCAGTGCCCGAGCTGCCCTTCCTCAACCGGGTCCGCTACCCCTTGCCATCCCAGGGTACCCGGGTCAGCATGCTCATCGCCCTGGACGCACCTGCCGATCGCATCGCCGACCTGATGGCAACCATGTGGAAGGCACGAGGGGGGGTCGACCTCGAATTCATCGTCTGCATGTCCGGGCACGCGACGCCCGAACAGCTGCTGGCGGGTATTTCGCCTGAGGCGCAGGTCAGGGTCGAACTCATCCACGCCCAGCCCGGCCTGCCGCTGAGTGAGCGCATCAACGCCGCACAACCCCTGGCGCAGGGACAGTTTGTCGGCATCTGCACCGTCGCGTTCGACCGTTTCAGCGACGCCTGGCTGGAAGAGCTGGTGCGGCTGGCGGCCCAGGAGCGCGTGGGTTTTGTGGCCCCCCGCATCCACAACGCCAAGGGCCTCATGGACCATGGCGGCGTCCTGTTCACCGACCGGACACGTGCGGTCTACCTCCACAAGACCAAACCACGCAACTCGCACGGCTATGCCGGTCGCGGCGCCCTGCAGCAGTCGTTTCGTGCCCTGTCCGCCGCCTTGCTGGTGATCCGCCGTCCGCTGCTGGCCGACCTGGGTCCGCTCACGCCCGATTTTCCGGGTGGCCTGAGCCTGATCGACAAATGCCTGGAACTGGACCGCCGCGGCCTGGCCAACGTCTGGCTACCGTATGTCGACCTGGCGTTCGACGATCCGCACGGGTCAGGACGTGTCAACCTGCTGAGCGAACTGGGCTGGTTCGGTGCACCGCGACGGCGCTGGAGTGCCAAATGGGGTGCCTTGCTGCCAGACCCGGCCTACAACCCGAACCTGTCCCGGTCCGGCGATTTTTCGCTGAACTGGAAGGACTGAGCCCGGGTGATGCGCGCTGCCATTGACACGCCGAGCATGGCCTGCGCCATCGTGGTCACCTTCCATCCGGACCTGCCGGAGCTGACACGGCTGCTGGTGCAACTGGATCGCAACGGCTGCGACTTCATCGTGATCGACAACGCCTCCTCCAACGGGGCGGCGGTGGCCGAGGCCGCAGGCCACCTGGCACGCAACCGGGAGGTCATCAGGCTCGAACGCAATGTCGGCCAGGCGGCCGCACTGAACGCCGGTCTGGCCCGTGCCGAGGCCTTGGGCTACCCGATGGCCTTCCTGTTCGACCAGGACAGCGGCATCGACGACGACTTCTGCGAACGGATGCTGGAGGCCTGGCGCATCGCCGTGACACGCTCGGACCGCCCGGTGGCGGCCATCGGTCCCCGCCTGGTGGTTCCCGAGACCGGCAGGCACATCCCCTTTCGCACCTTCGACTCCGCCTTCGACCGGCGCGAACACCACTTGCCCGGCAGCCACGGACTGGTTCGGACCGGCTTTCTGATCACCTCCGGCTGCCTGCTGTCGATGGCCGCGCTGAAGACGGTCGGCCCCATGCGCGAGGACTACTTCATCGACAACGTCGACCTGGAATGGTGCTTCCGCGCGCTGGACCGGGGCCACCTGCTGTACGGCACGGACATGGCACGGCTGCACCACCGCATCGGCCTGGCCAGCAAGAGCCTGCTGGTGCGCAAGGGACTGGTCGTCGAGCACGGCTCCCTGCGCTTCTACTACTCCACCCGCAACCGGCTGAACCTGCACCGTCAGGCACACGCACCCGCCGCCTGGGTACTGAAGGACCGCATCCGCTTTGTCCTCAAGACCCTGTACCTGCTGGCCACATCCGCGCAACGGCGGGACTACTGGTCCAGCCTGCACCGCGCCATCCGCGACGCCCGCCACCTGCCATGAGCCTGTGCCTGTCCCTGGTCTCCCACCGTCAGGCTTCACTGGCCAACCAGTTGCTGGCCGACCTGCGTCACTGCCAGGCGCCCGACCGGCTGGTGGTCACCTGCAACACGACCGAGGCTGTGCCGCTGGCGCCGCTGCCCGCAGGCAGCACACGCATCGACAACCCGACCCCCCTGGGCTTTGCAGCCAACCACAACCAGGCATTCACCCATTGCCGGGAAGACTTCTTCTGCGTGGTCAATGCCGACCTCCGGCTGCCTGCCGATCCGTTTCCAGGACTGCTGGCCCGCATGGCCGACCCCCGGGTGGGTGTGGTGGCGCCCATGGTGCTCAGCCCTGCCGGGTCCATTGAGGACAACGCCCGGCATTTCCCCACCATCGGCTCCCTGCTGCGCAAGGCCGCTGGCGGCCCGGACGGCCGATACCTGGTGCAACCGACACACGACGGCCAGGCGATCGGTGTGGACTGGGTCGCAGGCATGTTCCTGCTGTTCAGAGCCGAAGCATTTCGCGATGTGGGAGGGTTTGATGATAAATTCTTCCTTTACTACGAAGATGTGGATATCTGCGCCCGTCTATGGAAAGCCGGCTGGAAAGTGCTGTTGAGTCCCGACATCACGGTCGTCCATGACGCGCAGCGTGCCAGTCGGCGCGATCCGCGGTACATGGCATGGCACGCGTCCAGCATGACCCGCTACTTCTTCAAGCACCTCGGTCGCCTGCCCCGGTCCTCAAGCGACCCGGGTGCAGGTTCCGGGCGCTGACCCCGGCTGCAGGAGCACCGCGCCCAGTGCGTGGAGTCCACAGCCTGCACGCATGTAACGCATTCTCTAGGAGACCTGGATGATTCTCGTGACCGGAGCCGCAGGCTTCATCGGTGCCAACTTTGTGCTCGACTGGCTGGCCCAGTCCGACGAGCCGGTGGTCAACCTGGACAAACTGACCTACGCCGGCAACCTGCAAAGCCTTGCCAGCCTGCAAGGTGACCCGCGCCACCACTTCGTGCACGGCGACATTGGTGACCGCGCCCTGGTGGACCGCCTGCTGGCCGAACACAAGCCACGCGCCATTGTCAACTTCGCCGCCGAGAGCCATGTGGACCGCTCCATCCATGGCCCGGAGGACTTCATCCAGACCAACGTGGTCGGCACCTTCCATCTGCTGGAGTCGGTGCGCGCCCACTGGGGCAACCTGGACGAAACCGCCAAGGCCGCGTTCCGCTTCCTGCACGTGTCCACCGACGAGGTCTATGGCACGCTCGGCGCCACAGATCCGGCGTTCACCGAGAAAAACGCCTACGAGCCGAACAGCCCCTATTCAGCCAGCAAGGCGGCCAGCGACCACCTGGTGCGCGCCTACCACCACACCTACGGTCTGCCGGTGCTGACCACCAACTGCAGCAACAACTACGGCCCCTACCACTTCCCGGAAAAGCTGATCCCGCTGATGATCGTCAACGCCCTGGCAGGCAAACCGCTGCCGGTGTACGGCGACGGCATGCAGATCCGCGACTGGCTGTTCGTCAAGGACCACTGCAGTGCCATCCGCCGTGTGCTCGAGGCCGGCACACCGGGAGAAACCTACAACGTGGGTGGCTGGAACGAGAAACCCAACATCGAGATCGTCAGGACGGTGTGCGCGCTGCTCGACGAGATGTCGCCACGCGCCGATGGCAAAGGCTACGCCGAGCAGGTCACCTACGTGAAGGACCGTCCGGGCCACGACCGCCGTTACGCCATCGACGCCACCAAGATCCACCGCGAGCTGGGCTGGAAGCCGGCCGAGACCTTCGAGACCGGCATCCGCAAGACGGTGCGCTGGTACCTGGACAACCAGGCATGGGTGCAGCAGGTCCAAAGCGGCGAGTACCGCCAGTGGATCGACCAGCAGTACGGGGCCAAGGGATGAGTTTGCCCCGCATCCTGCTGACCGGCAAGAACGGTCAGGTCGGGTTCGAGCTGCAGCGTGCCCTGGCGCCGCTGGGCGAAGTGGTTGCCGTCGGTTCGGCCGATTGTGATCTGGCGGACGCATCGGCCGTCCGCGAACTGGTGCAGCGCGTGCGGCCGCAGATCATCGTCAACCCGGCCGCCTACACCGCTGTCGACCAGGCCGAGAGCGAAAGGGACCAGGCTCGCGCCATCAACGCCATGGCGCCTGGTGTGCTGGGCGAAGAGGCCGCGAGACTGGGTGCGACCGTCGTCCACTACTCCACCGACTACGTTTACGACGGCAACAAGGACGGGCGATACATCGAGTCTGACCCGACAGGCCCCCGGTCCGTCTACGGCCAGACCAAACTGGACGGCGAGCGCGCCCTGCAGGCGGCCACGCCGAACCACGTCATCTTCAGGACCAGCTGGGTGGTGGGGGCGCACGGCAGCAACTTTGCCAAGACCATGTTGCGCCTGGCGGCCGAGCGGGAGGAGCTGCAGGTGGTGGCCGACCAGTTTGGAGCACCGACCTCGGCCGCCCTGATCGCCGACGTCACGGCCCATGTGGCCCGACAGCTCCTGCGCGACGGCAGTGCCGGCTTTCCGTTTGGCACCTACCACCTGGCTGCGGACGGCGAGACGAGCTGGCACGCCTATGCCCGATTCGTCATCGGCGAAGCCATCCGCTCAGGCCAATCGCTGAAGGTGACGCCCGAGCGGGTTCACCCCATACCGACGACTGCCTTCCCGACGCCTGCGGTGCGCCCGCCCAATTCGCGTCTGGACACCACCCACCTGAGGCAATCGTTTGGACTGCACCTGCCCCACTGGCAGCACGGCGTGCGCCACATCCTCCAGCAGATTCTCTGACCCTCTCACCAAGGCCCCACGATGGCACGCAAAGGCATCATCCTCGCCGGTGGCTCCGGCACCCGTCTCTACCCCGTGACACAGGCCGTGAGCAAGCAGCTCATGCCGGTGTACGACAAGCCCATGATCTACTACCCGCTGAGCACACTGATGCTGGCGGGCATTCGCGATATCCTGGTCATCTCCACGCCCATGGACACGCCACGGTTCTCCGACCTGCTGGGCGACGGCAGCCAGTGGGGACTGAACATCCAGTACGCGGTGCAACCCAGCCCCGACGGCCTGGCGCAGGCGTTCCTCATCGGCGAGGACTTCATCGGCAAGGACCCGTCATCGCTGGTGCTGGGTGACAACATCTTCTACGGCCATGACTTTGCCGAGCTGCTGCGCCGGGCCAACGAGCGCGAGGCCGGTGCCACGGTGTTCGCCTACCACGTGCACGACCCCGAACGCTACGGCGTTGCCGAGTTCGACACGCAAGGCCGTGTGCTGAGCCTGGAAGAAAAGCCCGCCCAGCCCAAGAGCAACTTTGCCGTCACCGGTCTGTATTTCTACGACAACCAGGTGGTCCAGCTGGCCAAGGACCTCAAGCCCTCACCGCGCGGCGAGCTGGAGATCACCGACCTCAACCGCCTGTATCTGGACAAGAACCAGCTGCACGTGGAGCTGATGGGCCGTGGCTACGCCTGGCTGGACACCGGCACGCACGACAGCCTGCTCGAAGCCGGGCAGTTCATCGCCACCCTGGAAAAGCGCCAGGGACTGAAGGTCGCCTGCCCCGAAGAGATCGCCTACCGCTACCGCTGGATCAGCGCAGAGCAGCTGGCCGCCCTGGCCCGTCCCCTGGCCAAGAATGGCTATGGCCAGTACCTGCAGCAGATCCTCAAGGAAACCCTCGTCTGATTGAAGCCAGCACCATGAAAGCCACTCCCCAAGCCATTCCCGAGGTCATCCTGTTCGAGCCCAAGGTGTTCGGCGACGACCGCGGCTTCTTCTTCGAGAGCTTCAACCATGCCCGCTTCGAGGAAGCGGTCGGCAAGCCCGTGAAGTTCGTGCAGGACAACCACTCCAAATCGGTCAAGGGCGTTCTGCGTGGCCTGCACTACCAGATCCAGCAGGCCCAGGGCAAGCTGGTGCGCGTGGTTCAGGGCGCGGTGTTCGATGTGGCCGTCGACATCCGCAAGTCCTCGCCCACGTTCGGCCAATGGGTCGGAGCGCTGCTGACCGCCGAGAACAAACACCAGTTCTGGGTGCCCGAAGGCTTTGCACATGGATTCGTGGTGCTCAGCGACACGGCCGAGTTCCTGTACAAGACCACCGACTACTACGCGCCGGCCCACGAACGCAGCATCCTCTGGAACGACCCCGACCTGGCCATCGACTGGACGACCGACATCACGCCGATCCTGTCGGGCAAGGACCAGGCAGCTTCCCTTTTGCGAGAGGCCGAGGTCTTCGAGTGAATCCCCACGCGCCGCAACCAGCCTCACCGCTGGCGCTGCTGCGAAACCTCTGGGAGCACCGTGCGCTGGTCCTGGCGCTCTCTCGCCGGGAAATCGCGGGCCGCTACCGCGGCTCGGTCTTTGGTGTGTTCTGGTCCTTCCTGAACCCGATCCTGATGCTGTCGGTGTTCACCTTCGTGTTCGGCGAAATCTTCCGTGCGCGCTGGGCCGGCTCGCAGACCGCTGGCGGCGTCGACTTCGCGGCCGCGCTTTTTGCCGGCCTGCTGATCTACAACTTCTTCGCCGAGTGCATCAGCAAGGCGCCGACGCTGGTCCTGTCCAACATCAACTACGTCAAGAAGGTGGTGTTTCCGCTGGAGATCCTGCCCGTGGTCACCCTGATGGCGGCACTGTTCCACCTGCTGGTGGCCTACCTCATCCTGACGCTGCTGATCCTGTTTTCCGGCTGGCAACTGGGCGCCACCGCCCTGCTGGTGCCGGTGGTGATGCTGCCGTTCGCCCTGCTGGTCACCGGCTTTTCCTGGATCCTTGCAGCCCTGGGTGTCTACCTTCGCGACATTGGCCAGATCATCGCCCCCATGATCACGGCGCTGCTGTTCCTCAGCCCGGTCTTCTACCCGCTGTCGGTGGTCAGTGACCGCCTCAAGCCCGTCTACCTGGCCAATCCGGTGACCTTTGTCATTGAGCAGGTGCGCAACCTGATGCTGCACGGTCAGTTGCCCGACTGGCCGGGGCTGGCCCTGTATTCGGCCATTTCGCTGGTCGTGGCTTTCGGCGGGTTCTACCTGTTCCAGAAATCGCGCAAAGGATTTGCCGATGTGCTCTGACGTCGCCATCCGCGCCGAAAGCCTGAGCAAGTGCTACCACATCTACGACAGGCCCCAGGACCGGCTGAAGCAGGCCCTGCTGCCGCGCGTTCGCCAGACACTTGGGCTGGAACCACACAGCTACTTCCGGGAATTCTGGGCGCTGCGCGATGTCTCCTTCGAGATCCGGCAGGGAGAGACGGCCGGCATACTGGGTCGCAACGGCAGCGGCAAGTCGACCCTGCTGCAGATGATCTGTGGCACCCTCACGCCCACCAGCGGACAGGTGCAGACCCAAGGGCGCATCGCAGCGCTGCTGGAGCTGGGCTCGGGCTTCAATCCGGAATTCACCGGGCGTGAGAACGTGTTCCTCAACGCGACCATCCTGGGCATGAGCGAGGAAGAGACCACGGAGCGTTTCGACGACATCGCGGCCTTCGCCGACATCGGCGACCACCTGGACCAGCCGGTCAAGACCTACTCCAGCGGCATGTACGTGCGTCTGGCCTTTGCGGTCAACATCATGTCCCGGCCCCGCATCATGGTGGTGGACGAGGCACTGGCCGTGGGTGACATGAACTTCCAGGCCAAGTGCATGACCGCGCTCTCGCGCATCCAGGACAGCGGGGCCACGGTCCTGTTCGTCAGCCACGACATCGGTTCGATCCGCAGCCTGTGCAGCAAGGCAATCTACCTGGATCACGGCCGGATGGTCAGCCAGGGACCTGCACCGCAGATCGTTCAGGCCTATGTGAAGAACATGCGGCAGGAAATGAGCGCCGAGGTACGGCGCTTTGCGCGCGAGCCTTCGCCTGCACTGCTCAACGCGGCCGGCGCCGAAGCCCTGTCCGGGGACACGGCCGACGGCACACTGGACTTCCAGGATTCGGCCGAATTCGCTGCCCGGGTGGCCACGCACCGCTATGGCGCAGGTGGCGCGCGCATCTGTGCCGTGGAAATGCTCGATGGCGACGGACAGGCCACCAGCTTCGTCGACTTCAACGATGAAGTCTGCATCCGCATCCACTTTGAGGCCGATTGCGACCGCCTGGTCTCGGTGAACTTCGCCATCCTGGACGACAAGAAGATCAACATTGTCAGCGGCGGATTCGGCCCGGCCGGCCGCGACCTGCTGGCGCTGGAGCCCGGCATGCGCAGGATCGTGGAATACCGCCTCCGGCTGCCGCTGCGCGACGGGCACTACGCCGTGCGCGCCCAGATTGCTGCGCCCATCGTCCGCGACGAGACATCGGACTACCTTGACGTGGTCGAGGACGCCGTGGTCTTTCAGGTGGCCAAGTGGGACCAGGCCCGGGTCTGGTCCAAGGTCCACCTGTTTCCCACCCTGCGCGTCTGCGAGCCCTCCGAAGCGGCACGACCAGAATGATTGAATCGACATGCTGATCACCAACGACTTCGTCATGCTGAATTTCCCCAAGACGGGGACCACGTTCACCCGCGCGGTGCTCAAGCAGATCTACGGTGACACGATCGAGGAAATCCTAGGCCGAAACCCGATGAACCCCCATTCGGTGCCCGACTCGCCCCATCTGGCGGTCAGCCAGATACCCGAGCGCTGTGCGGGCTTGCCGATCGTGTCGATCTACCGCAACCTGTTCGACCGGTACGTGTCTCTCTGGCGGTTCCGCTGGTACCTGCATGCACATCCGTCGATCCAGGATGCTGCCCGCCAGCTCTACCCGAACTACCCGGAGCTGTCCCTTGAGCAGTACCTGGGCATGGCCGACCGGGTGCAGAAGACCGCTCTGCTGCGCTCGCTGGGCTTTGAGCCCACCGACCGCATCGGCTTCCAGTCCGTCCAGTTCATCGTGTTCTATGCGCGTGACCCGCTGGCCTGCCTGCGTGAGGCCATCGACCACCCGGACATCGACCTTCGGCTGCACATGCCTGCGGTGCGCTTTCTCAGGCAATCCCGGCTGCGCCAGGACCTGACCGACGTTCTCGGTTCCACGCCGGTCGCGTCAACCGCCACCAAAGTCATTGCCGACTTTCCCGAACTCAACGTGTCCCGCACGGGTGAGCAGGCCGAGTGGCGACCCTTCTGGACCGAAGAATTGCTGGCGGAATACACCGCCAAGGAAGCACCGGTGCTGAATCTGGCCCGCCACCTGGACCTGGACGACTGAATCCGCCTCCCCATGCAGTCCCGACTGAAACAGCTGTGGAAAGGCTGGCGGCAGCCGCCACCGCAACAACCACGTCTGCTGATCCTGGGCGCGCAGAAGGCGGGCACCACCACCCTCTTCGACATGCTCGACGGCGTGGGCCCCTTCAGGGGCAGCACCACCAAGGAGATCGGCTTCTTTTCCAAGGACCTGTTCTACGAACGGGGCATGCCCTGGTACCTGGGTCACTTCAGCGCGGCAGGCGGCGACGGCATCGGTCTTGAGGCCACGCCCGAATACCTGTACTACGATTTTGTCGCGCCCCGCATCCGTGAACACCTGCCGCAGGCCCGTTTTGTGGTGTTGCTGCGCGAACCCGCCGCGCGCTGCTTCTCGGCCTGGAACATGTTCCGCTCGTTCAACCGGGACCAGCCCCAGACCATCTATGAGCACTTCACCCAGTGGGCGAACACGGACGCCCGCGAGCCGCTGAAGCACCTGCTTTTCACCCAGCCGTTTCCCGGCTTCGCCGCCTGCGTGGAATCGGAACTGTCCTGCCTGGACGGGCAACCTGCGGCACCCGAACCGTCCTTCGTGCGCCGGGGTCTGTACGCAGACCAGATCGAGCGCTACCTGTCCCTGTTCGACCGCGATCGCTTCCTGTTCCTTGAGCAGAAAGAACTCAATGACCCCGCCCGGGTGGCCAGCGGCATCGGCGAGCTGATGGGCACCGACATCAACCCGCTGGCGCTGAAGGTGCAATCCAGCAACCAGGGCGAGTATGGCTCGACCGACGAAGAGGTGACACGCTGCATGGAGCGCCTGCGCGCGTTCTACCGGCCCCACAACGAACGCCTGTTCCGGCTGATCGGCCGTTCATTCGATTGGTGACCCTTTCAGGGGCCGCTGCCATCACAGCGGAAAAAACACCGGCACCAGCAGCAGCACCACAAGACCATAGACCAGCGACACCGGCCAGCCAGCGCGTGCATAGTCGGCCACCTTGTACCGGCCGGGCGTCATCACCATCATGTGGGTCTGGTAGCCGAATGGCATGAGGAAGCAGGCACTGGCGCCGTACAGGACAACCATGTAGAACGGCACAGGGCTGACGCCCAGGCTTGTGGCTGTGGCAAGAGCCACCGGAAAGGCCAGCGCCGCCGCCGCGTTGTTGGTGACCATCTCGGTGAGCAGCGCCGTCATCAGGTAGATACCCACCAGGGCGCCGAGAGGACCCATGCCGGAGAAGGCGGCGAGCACCCCGTTGGCCATCAGCTGCGCGGCACCGGTGCGCTCCAGGCCCAGCGAAATGGCCAGGGCCGAGCCGACCACCAGCAACAACTCGAACGGAAACCGCCGCCGCATATCGGCCGCAGTCAGCCATCCAGCCAGCAGGAACAGGCCCAACAGCATGAGCAGCCCGGAGAAGAGGGTCAGCACACCGAGGGTGGCCAGAACGATCACCATGCCGAACGCGCCCAGCGCGGCCAGCCCTTGTCCGGCCGACAGGCGTGGGCGGTGCACGGCATCGCCCAGGATGTGGAAGTTGCGGTCGATGTTGCGGTGCTGCGCGAAATCCTGGCCCACAGCCAGCAGCAACCCGTCCCCCACCTTCAAAGGAATGCGCCCGAGTTGGCCGCTCAACTGGCGTTCACCGCGACGGATCGCCACCACGCCGGCATTGAACATGGTCCGGAAGTCCACCTCCCTCAGGGTCTTTCCGGGCAGGTCGGAATGGCTGGACAACACCACCTCCACCAGATTGGACCGCAGCAGTCCGTCGGAGCTGCGGCCGAACACCTCCAGACCCTCGTACCCTTCAAGCTTGCGAAACCGCGTCGACTCACCAGCAAACAGCAAGGTGTCATCGGCCTGCAGTACTTCATCAGGGGCGACCGGAGAAATCAGCCGGCCATCGCGCACGATCTCGACCAGGAACAGACCATCCAGCTGCCGCAGTCGGTTGGCCTCGATGCTGCGTCCGACAAGAGGAGATCCTGCCTTGACGTGGGCCTCCAGAAAGTAGTTCGATACCGCCGGCTCCTCCTGCGCTTGCGCGTGGCCAGGCAACAGGCGCCCGGTCAGCAGCATCACCACCAGACAAGCCAGCGCCACCGGAATGCCGACCAGCGCTGGCGTGAACATGCCGATACCGGGCATGCCGCTCTGGATGACGAACGAGTTCACGACCAGGTTGGTGGATGTGCCCACCAGCGTGGTCACGCCCCCCAGAATGGACGCAAAGGACAGCGGAATCAGCAGACGTGAGGGCGACCACCGCCGCTCCCGCGTCACGGCCGACAGCAGCACGCTGACCACTGCGGTGTTGTTCATGAAGGCAGACAGCGCCGTGGCCACCGAGATCAGGCGCCCGCGAGCAGCCATTTCGCTGCCCCTGAGCAACCAGGCGGCCAGGCCCTCGACCACGGCGGTCCGGTCGAACACCAGCGATACCATCATCAGCAGCAGCAGGGTGACCAGGGCCGGGTTGGTGAAGCTGCCCAGCAGGTCAGCCTGGCTGATCACCCCAGACAGGTAGAAACCGCAGGCCCAGATTGGAAACAGCACCGAGGCGGGCCAGCGACCATGCACCAGCAGAACAATCAGCAGCACGACGGCCGCAAGCCCGAGGTACGCACCCATGGTGTTTCGGCTCAACCCCCGGCAGGTTGCTGGCCCCAGGCCACGAAATGCGGATTCTCGAAGCCGGGCTTGCCATGCACCAGTGGACGGCTGTCGAGGGTGCACACCGTACCCCCGGCCCCAAGCAACACGGCCTGTCCGGCGGCAATGTCCCATTCCATGGTTCGCCCCAGGCGCGGGTAGACGTCGGCCTCGCCCTGCGCCACCAGACACAGCTTGAGCGAAGATCCGGCACTGGCCACGGCGGCCACGCGGCGGCCAGCCAGAAAGGCGTCGAGCGCGGCGGCATCGCCATGCGAGCGACTGGCCACCACGGTCAACCCTGCCTCAGGCACCTGCCGCACCCGGATCGGATCGCGGCGTCCGGCCGCTTCCATCCATGCACCCAGCTGCGGACCTCCCACAAACAGGCGGTCCAGGGCCGGCGCCAGCACCAACCCCAGCACCGGCACGCCATCGTGGATCAGGGCGATGTTCACCGTGAACTCGCCGTTGCGGGAGATGAATTCGCGTGTGCCGTCGAGCGGATCGACCAGCCAGAACGTCCGCCCCACATCGGGCACCTGTCCGTCCGCCACCGCTTCCTCGGCCACCACCGGAATGTGCGGCGCCAGCCGGACCAGCCCGGCCATGATCACCGCTTCGGCCTCGCGGTCGGCCCGTGTCACCGGGGAGCTGTCGGCCTTGCTGTCCACCTCGATGGTCTCGGCGTAGACCGCCATCACGACTTCGCCCGCCTGGCGAACCAGGTCGGTCAACAACGGAATCCAGCGGTTCAGGGTGTCCCTGTCAGGGGGCAGGTCAGAGGGGTATGGGCTCGCCGTCATACCGGCAATTATGCTTTAATAACCGATATTCAAAAAATTGTTTGACAATCCAGCCTGAACCTGGCGGCACGCCATCCATGAGCAACCGCGAACTGAACGAAAGTCGGCGCAAGGCAGTGCGGCTCCGCCTGGAAGGACACACGCTGAAGGTGGTGGCCGAGAAGACCGGGCTGAGCCATCCGACCATCATCGCTGCGGTCAAGGCGTTCAGGGAGGGCGGCTGGGCCCAGGTGGATGTTCACCCCGGCCGAGGCCGCCCGACCCGGCAACAGGCCAGCCTGGTGCCGGCCCTTCACCGGCAACTGCTGGATGCCATGCGGGAGCCGGACGCGCCTGCCCTGTGGAACCGGGCCCGTGTGCAGCAATGGCTGCAGACCGTGGGCACCAAGGCCAGCCGCACTGCAGTCGATGCCTGGCTCAGGCGCATGGGCTGGCTCACACGACCAGCGCCCCCACCCCTCCCACCAGACGGGACACCCCGGTGGACAGCAGGCGCCTGGAACCCGCTGGACCCCCACGCTGGCGCCTCAGGCTACCACCTGCACGATCCACAAGGGCACGACTGGTGGATCGCCTTCGCCGGCCAAGACCCTGCCGAGGACGACATCCTTCACATGCTGCGCGCCCTGGCAGCCCAGTCGACGCGCCCGGCCCTCCTGTGCATACCAGGCGCCCAGGCTCTCGCGGCCCTGCCCGCCGTGGCCGATCACCTGTCACACTGCAACCCGCCCATCGCCCTTGTTGAACCAGAAACACCTGCCATGAGCCAAGTCACCGCACCTCAGCGCACCGGGACCTCCAGCCATCCCGACCGGCACACACTGACACACCTGCAGCGGCTGGAAGCCGAGAGCATCCACATCATGCGCGAAGTGGTGGCTGAGGCCGACAAGCCCGTGATGCTGTATTCCATTGGCAAGGACAGCGCTGTCATGCTGCACCTGGCCATGAAGGCCTTCTACCCGGCCAGGCCACCGTTTCCCCTGCTGCATGTGGACACGCGCTGGAAGTTCCGCGAGATGTACCGCTTCCGAGACCGCATGGCCAAGGAGCTGGGCATGGAACTGCTGGTGCACATCAATCCGGAAGGGGTTGAAAAAAACATCAATCCGTTCACCCACGGATCGGCCATCCACACCGACATCATGAAGACCGAGGGCCTGAAGCAGGCACTGGACCAGCACGGGTTCGATGCAGCCTTCGGCGGCGCCCGGCGTGACGAAGAGAAGTCGCGTGCCAAGGAACGCATCTTCTCGTTCCGGACCGAACAGCACCGCTGGGACCCCAAGAATCAGCGCCCCGAACTCTGGCACCTCTACAACGGCCGCAAGCACAAGGGCGAGTCGATGCGGGTGTTTCCTCTGTCCAACTGGACCGAGCTGGACATCTGGCAGTACATCTACCTGCAGAACATCCCGATCGTTCCGCTGTACTACGCGGCCGAACGCCCGGTGGTCGAGCGCGACGGCGTGCTGATCATGGTCGATGACGAACGCATGCCCCTGCGCCCGGGCGAGGTGCCCATGCTGCGCAAGGTCCGCTTCCGCACGCTCGGCTGCTACCCGCTGACCGGTGCCGTTTTGTCCGAGGCCGATACCCTGCCCGCCATCATCCAGGAGATGCTGCTGACCACCACCTCCGAACGACAGGGTCGGGTCATCGACCACGACAGCGCGGGCTCCATGGAAAAGAAGAAGCAGGAAGGGTATTTCTGATGGCACACCGATCCGACCTCATCGCCACCGACATCGGCGAATACCTGCGGTCACACGAACACAAGAGCCTGCTGCGCTTCATCACCTGCGGCAGCGTGGACGACGGCAAGAGCACCCTGATCGGCCGCCTGCTCTACGAGTCGAAGATGCTGTTCGAGGACCAGCTCGCCGCGGTCGAGGCCGACTCGCGCAAATTCGGCACGCAGGGCGATCAGATCGATTTCGCCCTGCTGGTGGACGGACTGGCTGCCGAACGCGAGCAAGGTATCACCATCGACGTGGCCTACCGCTTCTTCTCCACCGACCGCCGCAAGTTCATCGTGGCCGACACGCCCGGCCATGAACAGTACACCCGCAACATGGTCACCGGAGCATCCACCGCCGATGCAGCCGTGCTGATGGTCGATGCCCGCAAGGGCATCCTGACGCAGACCCGCAGGCACAGCTACCTGGTGACCCTGCTGGGCATCCGGCACATCGTGGTGGCCATCAACAAGATGGACCTGGTCAACTACAGCGAAGCCACCTACCAGCGCATCGTTGAAGACTACCGTGCGTTCGCCCGTCAACTGGGCATCGACGACGTCACCTTCATCCCGATGTCCGCCTTCAAGGGCGACAACATCACCGAACCGAGCCCGCAGATGCCCTGGTACCACGGCACCACGCTGATGGGCTACCTCGAGACGGTCGAGATCGACGAGCTTCGCCAGCAGGCCGGTGCCTTCCGGATGCCGGTGCAGTGGGTCAACCGACCCAACCTGGACTTCAGGGGCTACTGCGGCACAGTGGCTGGCGGACGCATCCGGCCCGGGCAGGCCGTGCGCATCCTGCCGTCTGGGCAGGAGACACGGGTGGCGCGCATCGTCACCCACGACGGCGACCTCGATGAAGCCGTGGCGGGTCAGTCCGTCACCCTCACGCTGGCCGACGAGGTGGACGTGTCCCGCGGCAACATGGTGGCCGATACCCTGGCGCCGGCACAGACGGCCGACCAGCTTGAAAGCACCATAGTCTGGATGAGCGATGAACCCCTGTTGCCGGGACGCCCCTACCTGATCAAGATCGGCACACAGACCGCCACGGCATCCGTGACGCAGATCAAGCACCTGGTCAACGTCAACACCCTGGAACACATCGCCGGCAAACAGCTGGACCTCAACGCCATCGGTGTCTGCAACCTCAGCCTGGACCGTCAGGTGGCCTTCGACCCCTACGTCGAGAACCGGGAAACCGGCGGCTTCATCGTGATCGACCGGCTGAGCAACCGCACCGTCGGCGCCGGTCTGATCAACCATGCCCTGAGACGCAGCCACAACATCCACATGCAGCACATGGACGTGGACAAGGCCGCCCGGTCCGCGCTCAAGGGGCAGAAGCCCTGCATCCTCTGGTTCACCGGATTCTCGGGCGCGGGCAAGTCCACCGTCTCCAACCGGGTGGAGAAGACCCTGTGTGCCCTGGGACGCCACACCTACACACTGGATGGCGACAACGTGCGCCACGGTCTGAACAAGGACCTGGGTTTCACCGAGGTCGACCGGATCGAGAACATCCGGCGCGTGGCCGAAGTCTCTCGCCTGATGGTCGACGCGGGCCTGATTGTCCTGGTGTCCTTCATTTCACCATTCCGGGCCGAGCGCCAGCTGGCCCGCTCGCTGGTGCAGCCGGACGAGTTCATCGAAATCCACGTCAACGCACCGCTGCACGTGGCCGAGGCAAGGGACCCGAAGGGCCTGTACCGCAAGGCGCGACAAGGCCTGCTCAAGAACTTCACCGGCATCGATTCTCCCTACGAACCTCCGGAGAATCCGGAGCTGTCCCTGCCGACGGCCGAGATCAGCCCCGATGAGGCTGCCCAGCGGGTGGTCGACTATCTGAGGACGCATGGCTATCTGATGTAGCATTGGGAGCCACCTGCAGCACGCCCGGTCCGACCTCCGGGTCCCGGCGTGCCCGACCGACTCCGACCCCGGTGCGCCTTCATGGCCCAATCCAACATCTTCGTCACCCAGCCATTCCTTCCCCCTCTGGAAGAGTTCATTCCCTATCTGGAGGAAATCTGGGCCAAAAAGGTGCTGACCAACAACGGTCCGTACCACCAGCAGCTCGAAGCCGAGCTGGCGCGTTACCTGGGCGTTGAACACATCTCGCTGTTCAACAACTGCACCATTGCCCTGGTCACGGCCCTTCAGGCACTGGACATCCGTGGCGAGGTGATCACCACACCCTATTCGTTCGTCGCGACGTCACACGCCCTGCTCTGGAACAACATCGACCCGGTGTTCGTGGACATCGATCCGGTCTCCCTGAACATCGACCCGGCACGGATCGAGGCCGCCATCACGCCGCGCACACAGGCCATCCTGGCGGTGCACTGCTATGGCACCCCCTGCGACGTCGAGGCCATCGAGGCGATTGCCAAACGGCACAAACTGAAGGTGATCTACGACGCTGCCCACGCCTTTGCCGTGGACTTCAAGGGTCGAAGCCTGCTGCAGCACGGCAACCTGTCGGTGTTGAGCTTTCATGCCACCAAGGTCTTCAACACCTTCGAAGGTGGGGCCATCATTTCACCCGATGCCCAGACCAAACGCTACGTCGACCAGTTGAAGAACTTCGGCTTCGTCAACGAAACCACCGTGGTGGCGGCTGGCATCAACGGCAAAATGAGCGAGATCAACGCCGCGTTCGGCCTGCTGCAACTCAGGCATGTGGATCAGGCCCTGGCCCGGCGCCGCGAGATCGAGACACGCTACCGGCAGGCACTGGACGCCATCCCCGGCATTTCGCTGCAGCCCCGCCCGGCCGACACGCGAACCAACGCGTCCTATTTCCCGATGTTTGTCGGTCCCGACTACCCGCTCGGACGCGATGCGCTTTACGAAGCGATGCGCCAGCGCGGGGTCTTTGGCCGGCGCTACTTCTATCCCCTGATCTCCGACATGCCGATGTACCGGCATCTGCCGTCAGCGGCACCATCGCTGCTGCCCGTGGCACGCCGCATTGCGGACAGCGTGATCTGCCTGCCCATCTATCCGGCCCTGTCCGACGAAGACGTCGACCGGGTCATCGGTCTGATCGTCGAGGGCGCCCAGCCATCCGCCGCCGTGGCCTGAAGGGCCAACGGCAACGCGGCACCGAACCCCGACGCTCCAACAGCGCACCAAACAGGAAAGAACGCCCATTGAAATCCCGCGATCCGCTCCGGCCCGTCTTCGTCATCGGGAACCCGCGCTCAGGCACGTCGCTGTTGCGCCTGATGCTGACCTGCCACCCCGACCTGGTGGTTCCCCCCGAGTGCGGCTTCATCCTCTGGCTGCATCCAAAGCACGGCGAGTGGACCGGACAACAATCCGGTGATCCGGTTGCCGTGGCGCATTTCGTGGACGATCTGCTGGCCTGCCGCAAGTTCGACACCTGGAATCTCGAGAGCAACACCCTCAACGCTGCGATCACACGGGATCTGCCTGCCGACTACGCCAGCCTGTGCGCATGTGTGGTCTACACCTACGCCGCCGCGCAGGGACGGTCGCCACGCTTCTGGGGTGACAAGAACAACTTCCACATCGCCCACATTGGCGACCTGCACCGCATCTACCCCTCGGCCCGGTTTCTGCACATCACGCGCGATGGCAGGGATGTGGCCTGCTCGTACCGATCGGTGATGTCCCAAGGCTCCGAAAGCCGCTATGCCCCCCGCCTGAACACCTCGGCCGAGGACATTGCGAGGGAATGGACATCGAACATCGAGGCTGCCGAGTCCGCATTGGCCACGCTGCCTTCCGAACAGCGCCTGACGATGTCCTACGAGGCGCTCACCAGTGAACCCGGCCCCACCCTGCAGCGCATCTGCAGCTGGTTGGGTATCCCGTTCGACACGCGCATGCTGGATTTCCACGAAGTCAACCGGACACGGCAACTGGAGCCAGCTTCCACCATGGACTGGAAAGCCAGAACCACGTCGCCGGTATCCAGCGACACCGTCGGCCAGTTCAGGCGTGTGCTCGGCGCCGACGACATCCGGGCCTTCGAGTCGGTGGCCGGACCGACCCTGCAGAAGCTGGGCTACCCACTGCATGACGCCGACGCGGCAGAAGGCCACCGAACCCCATGAAGACACCGGCCGTCAGCGTCGTCCTGACCTCGTACAACCACGAGCGGTTCATCGGACACGCGATCGACAGCGTCCTCTCCCAGACCTTCGGCGACTTCGAGCTGATCGTCTATGACGACAACTCCTCGGATGCATCTTGGGACATCATCCAGTCTTACCGCGATGCGCGCATCAAGCCGGTGCGGAACGAACAGAACCGCAGGCAGAAGCCGATCAATGCCGTCCTGCGCAGCGGCCTGGTGCAGGGCAGCCTGGTGGCCATCCACCACTCTGACGACCTGTGGTTGCCCACCAAGCTGGCGAGGCAGGTCGCCGCATTGGAAGATCGACCCGAACTGGGGGCGGTCTTCACCCAGGCCGAGCCGATTGACGAAGGTGGCTCACCGCTGGCCGCCGGCGACCACAACTACGCGGCGGTGTTCGAACAGGACAACCAACCCCGTCACGCCTGGTTGCGCCAGTTCCTGACCAGGGGCAATGGCCTTTGCCATCCCAGCGCCCTGGTGCGCAAGAGCACCTATGACCGTCTGGGCTACTACAGGGAAAGCCTGTTCCAGCTGGCCGATTTCGAGATGTGGATCCGCCTGTGCGCCCGCTTTGACATCCATGTGGTCCAGGAAAAGCTCACCCGGTTCCGGCTGCTGGCCGGTGAGGCCAACACCAGCGGCGACCGGCCCGACGCCCGAAGCCGACTGGCGCTGGAATGGCCGCTGGCCCTCAAGGCCTTCACCGAGATCGAGGACGTTGATCTGCTGCAGAAGGCCTTTCCCGAAGTGGGCGACCTGCAGGACCTCACCAACGAAGACGTGCCCTTGGTGTTTGCCCTGGCGGTACTGGCGGTAGGCACGCTGCCGACCGCCCGCATGTTCGCACTGAGCCTGCTGCAAAGCGCCCTGGCCGATCAGTCGCGCCACGACGACATCCGCCGGCGGTTCGGCTACGACATGCACCGGCTGTACCGGGACACGGGCGAGCTTGACCTGCTCAACGACATCCTGCTGCGCGAACGCCTGAGCCTCGTCCATGCCCGCGAAGACACCATCCACCAGCGTGAACTGGAGATCATCGAGCTCAAGCACCGCATTGATGCTCTTCAGAAGCATCTGGACATCGTGCTGAGCAGCCGGTCCTGGACCATCACCAAGCCCCTGCGTGATGCCACCGAATGGTGGGCCGCGCGCCGCAACAGGCGCTGAACCTGCAGCTCACACCGGTGGTGCGGCCGACGCGCGGGCAGGGACCCGCCGCCCGCTCACCTACAATCTCAAGGTTTTGCCGGTGGCGGCGTGTTGGCCACAGGAGCCCGTCTTGAAACTGATCATCCAGATCCCCTGCTACAACGAAGCCCAGACCCTGGGCATTGCCTTGTCCGCCCTGCCCCGCCAGGTACCGGGCTTCGACAAGGTCGAATGGCTGATCATCGACGACGGCAGCACTGACGAAACCGTCAAGGTGGCGCTCGAGCATGGGGTGGATCACGTCATCCGCCACACGCGCAACCAGGGATTGGCCCGCGGCTTCATGAACGGCATCCAGGCCTGCGTGGAACGGGGTGCCGACGTGATCGTCAACACCGACGCCGACAACCAGTACAACGCCGATGACATTCCGCTGCTGACCCAGCCCATCCTCGACGGCAAGGCCGACTTCGTCATTGGCGCACGCCCGATCCAGGCCATCGAGCACTTCAGTCCGGTCAAGAAGCTGCTTCAGAAGCTGGGCAGCTGGGTGGTTCGCGTGGCCAGCAAGACCGACATTCCTGACGCTCCCAGCGGTTTTCGCGCCATGAGCCGGTCGGCCGCGCAGCGCCTGGTGGTGTTCAGCGACTACACCTACACGCTGGAGACCATCATCCAGGCAGGCCAGAAGAACATGGCCATCACCTCGGTACCGATCCGGGTCAATGGTGACCTGCGACCGTCCCGACTGGTCAAGAGCATCTCGTCCTATATCCGGCGCAGCATCGTCACCATCATCCGGGTGTTCGTCATCTACCGGCCGTTCCGGTTCTTCGGAACGATTGGCGCCGCCCTGTTCGGCGCGGGTTTCCTGATTGGCCTGCGTTTCGTCTACAAGTGGCTGACCAGTGAGTTCGGCTACGCCGGCCACATCCAGTCCCTCATTCTGGCCAGCTCCCTCATGGTGATTGGCTTCCAGACCATCCTGATCGCGTTTGTGGCCGATCTGCTGTCGGCCAACCGCAAGTTGCTCGAGGAAATCCGGGCGATGAACTTGCAGAACCTCGACAAGCGCACCTGACAACCGAAGCTCCTCCTGTGTCATGAGTAGCCCATCGGCCACCCGCTCGACCTGGATCGACGCTGCCAAGGGGTTGGGGATCGTGCTGATCTTCCTCGGTCACGTCTGGTCCACCGAGACACCTTCGGCGATCTATGTCTGGATCTATGCATTCCACGTGCCGCTGTTCTTCTTCGTCTCCGGCCTGACACTCAAGCCAGGAGCGGGAGCACTGCCCTCCGTCATCGGCAAGAAGCTGCGCACCCTGATCGTGCCTTACTTCTGCTATGCCTTTCTCGGCTATGCGTTCTATGTGGCGGGCTACTTTCTGGCCCAGAAACAGGGCATACGCGTCGAGCAGTTCGACTATGGCCTCTGGCCACCACTGGCCGGACTGTTCTACGGCACGATCGGCGAAGGACGGCTCATCAATGGCCCGGTGTGGTTCCTGATGGCCCTCTTCTGGACCTTCCTGATCGGCTACCTCATCAACACCCTGATCCGCCAGCCGATCCTGCAGTGGCTGGTGGTGCTGGCAGTGACCGCCCTTGGTCTGGTGCTGGCCGAGAGGGTCACGCTCCCATTCAGCGGTGTGGCCGCCCTGATCGCCCTGGTTTTCCTGCAGGCAGGCTACAGCCTTCGCAGCCAGATCAACCAGCTCGCCACCTGGGCTGCCGGCACGCGCTGGACAATCGTGGCAGCACTGTTCATCGTGAGTCTGTTCAGCCAGATCAACGGTTTCGTCCGCTTCGGCGAGGGTATCGTTGGCAACCCGGCATGGCTGATGCTGTTCGCGTTTGCCGGCCTGCTGATGGTCATCCTTGTGCTGCAGCTTCTGGAAGACCGGGTTGGCTGGCTGGCCTTCGTGGGCAGGTACAGCCTGGAAATCATGCTGATCCACATGCTGGTCATCAAGTCTGTCAAGGTGCTGATGTCCGGCATGCTCAAACTGAGCATCACCCAGATCGACAACGATCTGGGGCTGGGTCTGATTGTGATGCTGGTGTCTGTGCTGCTGGTGGTGCCAGCGGTGTGGGTGATGGTTCGCTACCTGCCGCTCACCGTGGGCAAGGCCACCGCACCACTGTCACGTCGGCCGGTGACATCGTGATTGCCGTCACCGGAGCCAATGGCTTCGTGGGTCGCGCATTGTGCGACCGGTTGGGCCAGGAAGGGCCTGTGCGCCCGCTGGTACGACGCGAGGCTGGCGATCTCCCGGGCGCAGTGGCGGTGGGTGACATCGGCGCTCGCACTGACTGGACACATGCATTGTCTGGAGTGGACTGCGTGGTCCACTGCGCCGCCCGGGTGCACATGATGCAAGAGAACGCAGCCGACCCCCTGGCCGCTTACCGCGACGTCAATGTGACCGGTACGAAGCGGCTGGCCGAAGCGGCGGCTTCGGCCGGGGTGCGGCGGCTGGTCTTCCTCAGTTCGGTCAAGGTCATGGGCGAGACCACCCGACCGGGTCAACCGTTCCGGATCGGCGATACCCCCCGCCCGGTCGATCCCTACGGACAGTCGAAGTGGGAGGCGGAACAGACCCTCTGGGCCGTGGCCAGCCAGACTGGACTGGAGGTTGTGGTGATCCGTCCACCCTTGGTCTATGGCCCCGGCGTGCGCGCCAATTTCCTTCGACTGATGCGCGCGGTGGAGCGTGGCTGGCCATTGCCTCTGGGCTCGGTCAACAACCGGCGCTCCATGGTGGCGCTGGACAACCTGGTCGACCTCGTGGCCTTGTGCACCCACCATCCGCTAGCAGCCGGCCACACCTTTTTCGTGTCGGACGGTACCGATCTGTCTTCTGCCGGGCTGGTGCGGTCCATGGCTGCCGCCAGCGGACTGTCGCCGCGCCTGTGGCCAGTGCCGGTCTGGCTGCTGCGCCTGGTGGGTGCCCTGGCGGGCCACCGTGCCACCGTTGCCCGCCTGGTCGACTCGCTGCAGGTCGACATTCAGCCCACCCGTGAGCGGCTGGGCTGGCAACCGGTGGTGTCGACCGAAGAAGGACTGCGCCGTCTTCTGCGCCAGGAGCCTCCGTGAAGCGGGCATTTGACCTCTCGCTGGCGCTTGTGGCCGGGTTGGTGCTGATCGTTCCGATCGCCATCACCGCCTTGCTGGTGCGCCTGACTTCGCCCGGACCGGCCCTGTACTGGAGTGATCGTGTCGGGCGCCACAACCGCATCTTCCGCATGCCCAAGTTCCGCAGCATGCGGGTCGACACCCCGGCCGTCGCCACCCACCTGCTCAAGGACGCGAATGCCTACCTGACCCCCATCGGCTCGTTCCTGCGCAAGAGCAGCCTCGATGAGCTGCCCCAGCTTTGGAGCATCCTGCGTGGTGACATGAGTTTTGTCGGCCCGCGACCTGCGCTGTTCAACCAGGACGACCTGATCGCCCTGCGAACCGAGCATGGGGTGCATGAACTGGTTCCGGGCCTGACTGGCTGGGCCCAGATCAACGGCAGGGACGACCTGCCCATTCCCGTCAAGGTGCGCCTGGATCTGGAGTACCTGCAGCGCCGGTCGTTCTGGTTCGACCTGCGCATCATCGCGCAGACCTTCATCAACGTGCTCCGGCGCAAGGGCGTGCAGCACTAGGGCTGCCGCCCCGGCAGGCCAGAGGCCATTCACCCCTCAGCCACATCGGCGACCGGACGCAAGGGAAGCTCGACGCGCACGGTCAGCCCACCCGAAGGCGAACCCAGCAGCTTGACGCTGCCGTTGTGCAAACGCACCGTGCGGGCCACGATGGAAAGCCCCAGTCCACTGCCATCCGGTCGCCCGGTCTTGAGCCGCACGAACCGTTCGAGTACCCGTTCACGTTCTTCCTCGGGAATACCCGGCCCGTCATCGGACACCTCAAGCAAGGCCATGTCTCCCTGGCGCCGCAAGGCCACGTCGATGTGGGTACCTGACTCGGCATAGCGGATGGCATTGTCCACCAGATTGTCCAGCAGCGTCCTGAGTGCGTCTTCATCGCCCCATACCGTGACCTTGTCGCACGAGACCAGCCCCAGGTCCAGGCCCTGCTCTGCAGCACGGGCCGAAAAATCGACGACAACCTGTGTCGCCATCTGATCCAGCGCAACCTCCGAGAATGAAGGACGGGCGACCTCCGGTTCAAGGCGCGCCAGCTGCAGCAACTGAGACACCACACGCCCGGCGCGCCGGATGCCCTTGTCCAGTTCATCCAGCGCCGCCTCCCGATCAGCGTCGGAGGCCCGTCGCACCAGTTGCCCCTGGAGCCGGATGGCGGCCAGGGGCGTGTTGAGTTCATGAGCTGCGTCGGCCAGCAGGCGCTTCTGGTTGGCCAGCAAGGCGTCCATCCGGTCCAGCAATTGGTTGAGCGCCTGCCCCAGCGGCACAATCTCGGATGGCAGCGCATCGGTGGGAAAGCGTTCCAGATCGGCCGGGTCCTGCCGTGCGATCTCCTGACCGATGGCTTCAATCGGCTTGAGCGCGCGGGTGACCACCAGGTAGATCAGGGTGCCCATGCCAACCACCAGGAGCGCCGACGGAATGGCCAGCCACAGCAGCAATTCATAGAACTGCTGGCGGCGGATATGGGTGGTCACCGCCACCTGCACGGTCAGGTTGTCCTTGGGTACCGTGTAAATGCGCCAGCTCTGCCCGTTCCAGCTGATGATATGGTGCCCCTCGCTCTGTTGCGGTGGCCCGACCTCGGGCAGCGAGGAATACACCAACTCCCCGTCCGGCCCCCAGATCTGGCTGACGAAATGGGCCAGGTACTCCGCATCAGGGAACCAGCGCTTTTCCAGCATGGAACTGTCAGGGGACTCCTCCGGCTTGGCCCCCGGAGGCGTCGGCCCAAGTGTTTCGTCGTGGCGCAACACCGTTTCGGCGATCTGCTCCAGCCCGAGGTCGCGCACGCTGTTGAAGCCCTGCCAGACCAGTTTGGAGGTGAGAAACATGACCACGCCGGCCGTCATGACCAAGGCCAGCATCTGCCATGCCAGCAGCTGGGTGCGGATGGAGATCATTCGGGCTTCACCAGTTTGTAGCCCACACCGCGAACGTTCACGATCCAGGGTCCGCCGAGTTTCTTGCGCAGAAAGTGAAGGTGCACTTCCACGGTGTTGCTGGACACGTCATCAGCCAGTCCGTACAGCTGGTTGCGCAGCTGAACCGGTGACAGCACCGCTCCTGGCTGGCGCGCCAGGGCCACCAGCAGGTCGTACTCCCTGGGCGAGAGTTTCAAGTCCTGGCCGTCCAGCCGGGCCGTCCTTTCAATAGGGTTCACATGCAGGCGACCCAGCTCGATCGTGGCCTGGGCCTGCCCCTTGCCTCGTCGACCCAGCGCGTGAATGCGGGCCACCAGTTCGTCCAGATCAAACGGCTTGGCCAGGTAATCATCGGCCCCCAGATTCAGGCCGTCGATCCGGTCGCGAACCGCTGACCGTGCTGTCACCAGAATCATGGGGGTACTCAATCCCCTTCTGCGTACCCGCTCCAGTACCTCCAGACCATCCATGTCCGGCAGGCCCAGGTCCAGCACGATCACGTCGTAGGCCTGGTCACTCAGCGCGTTCAGCGCATGGGCACCCAGCATCAGATGGTCGACAGTGAATCCGGCCAGCCGAAGGCCCTTCTGCATGCTGTCTCCCAGCATCTCGTCATCTTCGACCAGAAGCAATTTCATGGAATCCCATTCTCCGCCACATGGCAGGCAAGCGCACCGTTCAAGGCGCCGCAGTCCGCGCGACACGCCTTCCAATCCGAATTGTGCTGGAAGCAACGCCGGGCCAGGCGCCTCGGCAGAGAACAGCGCGCCTTAACTGATTCTTAAGACTCGGCAACCTAGACTCGTTCAACGCAGATCGCATTCAGGCCGTCAGTTGGCAGCGTGCGTTTCTGTACCCGAGCGGGGAGATCTGAGCAACAGCGCCATGCGGCCGTTCAGACAGAACAAACCGGTTGAGGGAGGTCGACGGCAGATGGCGCCCAGTGCATGGGCCAGCAGGCGGCAACTCCCGTGTTTTTTCAAGGCGCCAGGTCTGGTGCGACAAGAGAGGCTGTATGTACGTCACCAGCAATTTCAGTCCGATCAGCATGAAACACCAGGGGCTGGCCGGGATGGCCACCCTGCCCCCGGTCCTCCCTGCCATGAACACCCTGAGCCCGCTGCACAAGGTGCATCGGGTCGGTCTGGTCGGAACCGGCTTCATCGCCAGCGGATTTGCCCGGTTGCTGACACGAAAAGGCGGTGACCTGCTGCTCTCGTCTGTCCTGAGCCGGCGCACACCGGCGCAGGCGGCAGGCCTGGCATTCGAGGACCACCTGACGACTTCCATCGACGAACTGCTGGACAGCTCCGATGTCATCATCGAGTGCAGTGGCGACGTGCTGCATTCCACGGAGGTGATCAACCGCGCGGTGCTGGCCGGCAAACCGGTGATCACCATGAACTCCGAGTTTCATGTCACCACCGGTTCGTATTTCGTGGGCAAGGGTCTGGTCACCGAGGCCGAGGGTGACCAGCCAGGCTGCCTGGCGGCTTTGCATGAGGAGGCCGATGCCATGGGGTTCAGGCCCGTGGTCTACGGCAACATGAAGGGCTTCCTCAACCACCACCCGGACCCCGAGGAAATGAAATACTGGTCCGGCAAGCAGGGCATCAGCCTGGCCCAGACCACCTCGTTCACGGACGGCACCAAGATCCAGATCGAGCAGGCGTTTGTTGCCAACGCGTTCGGCGCCACCATCACCCGGCAAGGGCTGGAAGGGCCTGAAGCCAGCGACCTCAACACCACCGCCTTTTCGCTGGCAGAAAAGGCCATGGCACTGGGTTCGCCGATTGCCGACTATGTGCTGGCCCCCGGCAAGGTGGCTGGCGTGTTCGTGGTGTGCACCCACGACGACGCCGACCGGTCCGCCCTGAGATACCTGAAGATGGGCGATGGACCGTTCTACCTTCTGCTGAAGAACTACCACCTGTGTCAGTACGAAATCCTGAAGACCGTGCGTCGGGTCCTCAGCGGTGGCGGTGCCCTGCTGACCAACTCCGCCAAGCCAACGATCTCGGTGGTGGGAATCGCCAAGCGCGATATGCCGGCCGGCACCCACATCGCACGTGCCATCGGAAGCTTCCAGGTTCGGGGTGAAGCCGCCCGGATCCAGGACGTTCGTGGACACGTGCCGATCGGCCTGCTGCAAAACGCCGTGACCCGCCGCAATGTGCTGGCCGGCCAGGTCATCGGGTTCGAAGATGTCGACCTGCCCGATTCGCTGGCCCACACGATCGCTCGCAGCATCTTCGCCTGAGATCGCAAGCAACCCCGGGCGGCGCCTTCAGCGGCACAGGTAGTCGGGGTCCTTGTCGCTTCGGCTGAACGGGTCGATCAGCGCATCGGTGTACTGCCCCATCAGCAGGCGATTGCGTGGCAGGAAATGCTGCCGGAAAAAGCGGCTGAAATCGGCCAGGCGGCTGCCCTTGGGCGTCAGGCGCACGCACCCGCTGTCGATGGTGATCGTCCCTGAGGCCGACTGCTCGGTCAGACGGATTTCGACCAGACGGTGCTCCCGCATGTACTCGGTGGTGAAGATCTCGTCGAAGCGGTCGAGCTGGATACCACCTCCCCGCTGCTGGAGTTTCTCCAGGATGTAGAACGACAGGGACCGGTCAATGACGGTGGGCACACTGATCGCCAGGATGTAGCCGGTCAGCACACACATGGCCAGATGCTGCAGCCGTTCGAATCCATTCAGTCGGCTGAGCACGGGCGTGAACTGCACCACCACAGCATGGACCAGCACGGCCAGCGCCGCACAGCCCATGGCCGAATAGAAAACCACATCCACCTGCAGCACGTTGACATACAGCAGCCACAAAGCGCCGGCGAGCAAGGTGTAGATCGCCAGACCCCAGATCGATTGCAGGATTTTCATGATGCCCAGGTGGTCCCTTCAACGGATGGCCGGTCTGGCCAGCACACACACGATACTCTTGCCCAACCGGAAGCCGGTCAGTGGATCGATCCAGCGCGAGAGGCGGACCATCACGGAGTCCCACAGTCGGATCTGCGAGGCCTGGGGTGAGTCGGAGTGCAGCACGAGCTTGTTGCCCAGGCTGGCCAGCATGCCCACGCTGTCGAGGTAGCGCATGCGACGGATCTCCAGCCCGGTCGGCACGATGGCCTCCAGCATGGTCCGGTTGTAGCGCCTGAAGTGCCCGATCTTGCGGTCGAAGTCGGTGTAGAGCCACTGGTGCGCCGGCGCCACCACCACCACATGACCGCCCGGTCGCAACAGGCCTGCGACGCGCTCAAGCTCGCCCCGATCGTCCTCGATGTGCTCGAGCACGTCGATGTAGAGCACCGTATCGAACAGCTCGTCGCCGACCAGCGATTCAGAAGTGCCGCAACGGATCTCGTAGCCGGCCGGGAACGGCAGTGTGCCAGCCCGGCGCCGGACCACATCGCACATGCCTGGGTCGGGTTCCAGACCGAGCCAGCGCCGCACCGGGTGGGCCGCCAGTGTGCGCGCCGTCGCGCCCAGGCCCGCCCCCAGCTCAAGCACGTCCTGTCCGATGTAGGGCGCGATCTGACTGCTCCAGTAGGCCTTCCAGTTGACGGCCGACTCGAAACTCTCCAGCTCGTCACCGCTGTAGGAAAACAGCTCACCCGTGTCATTCATGGTTTTCATGTCCCGCAGCTTCGACGAGACTTCAGGATTCAACAGAAGGGTTGCCCTCGCCAACAGGCGCAAACACCAGAAATCGCCCGCCCAGGTAGCCAAGCACCACCTGCAGTGCCACCGCCAGGCCGAAACCGACCAAGTACGGCAGCTGCAGCAGATCGGTCCAGACAAACAGGACCGAGCCGTGCAACAGCGCGATGGCCGCATACAGCATCAGAAACCGCCTGGCCTGCAGCCAGATCGCCCCGTCCTGACGACGAAACACGAAGTGGCGGTTGCCGAAGAACGACACGGCAATACCCACCAGCGAGGCAGCCGCGCTGGACAACCCGGCCGAGGAAATCAGCAGCCATTCAAGGCAAGCCCACAACACCGCGAAATGCACCAGCGTGGCAAATGCACCATTGAGCAGGTACCGGAGACCTTCGGCTCCACGACCGCTCACGGCAGGCCCTCCGCCACGGAACTCATGGCAGCTTCGTCAGCGCACGCGCCGGCAGCACTTCGGCCACCAGTGACTGGTAGGCACTGGGCATGGACACGCTGCTTCCTCTGAGAACGCCGGTGATCATGAGTGTCATGAGCGACATCAGGGCCAGTCCGGCCGTCTGCAGAAAGATCAGGACCAGGATACCGGCCGCCAGCGAAAACCACCCAGGCGTGGCATAGCCGAACAGCTTGAGCACCAGGGCCAGCATGCCACCGACCACGGCCAGTCCCGCCAGCAGGCTGCAGGCAAGGCCGGAGCGAACCAGCACATCCTCGGCGAAGACCATCAGGCCCTTGAACCCGTGCAACACCAGTCCCACGAAATTCATCTTTGAACGGCCAGCATAGCGAGGCCCCCGGTCCAGCGGGCACCGGCGGGTGCGAAGGCGGGACGCCAGCACGGCACCGGCAACGTGGATTGGCAACTCCTGCATGGCGACCAGCCGCTGCAGGGCATGGGGCTTGAGCGCCATGAAATTGCCAAAGCTGATCGGCCGTCCGGTCATGGCCTTGAAGAAGCGCTTGTAGACGGCGTAGAAGGCCTTGAAGCGCCAGGTCTCCACCCGGCTCTTGCGGTGCGCCACAGCGACGTCGACGGCCGGGTCCTCCAGTGCCCGGACCAGTTCAGGCACCGTCTGCGGCAGGTCCTCGCCATCGGAGTCCATCACCACCACCGCGGGAGCCCCCGGCAGCTGGTCGGCCACATAGGACAGCCCGGTGGCAATGGCCTTCTGGTGACCGACATTGCGCCGCAGTCGCAGCACGACCCCTTGCACACCGGCACCCGCCAGCACGTCGGCACTCAATGGCTGATGAACCGATCCGTCATCGACTGCCACCACGTAGAGCGACTCGCCGTAGAGGCGGCCCAACTCCTGGAACAGGCGCCCGCTGGCCTCGACATCCTCGAAAACGGGTGTGACCACCACCACGCCGGTGGTTTGAGCGGCCGAATCGCTCATGAGGCCAGCACCTTGCGAAAGTGGGCCACGGTGCGCTCCAGACCCTGCTCCAGGGGCACCTTGGGCTCCCAGTCCAGCAACTGGCGAGCCAACGTGATGTCCGGCTGGCGCTGGCGCGGATCATCCTGCGGCAGCGGGCGCATCACCAGGCGAGACTTCCCACCCACCAGCGCCAGCACCCGTTCGGCCAGTTCCCGGATGGTGAACTCGCCGGGATTGCCAAGGTTGACCGGGCCTGTCACCCCCGGGTCCAGGTCCATGAATCGCACGAAAGCTTCGATCAGGTCGTCGACATAGCAAAAGCTGCGCGTCTGTGAACCGTCGCCGAACAGGGTGATGTCCTCACCGCGCAAGGCCTGCACGATGAAGTTGCTGACCACGCGGCCGTCGTTGGGGTGCATGCGCGGACCGTAGGTGTTGAAGATGCGCGCCACACGGATATCCACCTTGTGCTGGCGGTGGTAGTCGAAGAACAGGGTTTCGGCGCAGCGCTTGCCTTCGTCGTAGCACGAGCGGATACCGATCGGATTGACCCTGCCCCAGTAGGACTCGTCCTGAGGGTGCACCTCAGGGTCACCGTAAACCTCACTGGTTGACGCCTGAAAAATGCGCGCCTTGGTGCGTTTGGCCAGGCCCAGCACATTGATGGCGCCATGCACACTGGTCTTGGTGGTCTGCACCGGATCGCGTTGGTAGTGGATCGGCGAGGCGGGACAGGCCAGGTTGTAGATCTCGTCCACCTCCACATACAGCGGAAACGTGACGTCATGCCGCATCAGTTCGAAGTGGGGGTTGGCCAGCAGGTGGACCACATTGTCCTTGGTGCCGCTGTAGAAGTTGTCGACGCACAGCACATCGTGTCCGTCCGCGAGCAGGCGCTCGCACAGGTGTGAGCCGAGAAATCCGGCACCACCGGTGACCATGATGCGTTTGCGGTTCCTGACGCGCATGAGGGGTTTCCTCCCCGATTGAATGGATGGCGGGCGAGCCAGCCGGATCGGCCACACCGGTTCGTTTCGGCAGGAGCTTGATCCGGCGGATCATCGTTCCAGGCGTTGTCGGGCAGCGCTCAGGATTATGTGGGCTTTTTGACACGCCCGAGGGCCACTGTTGCCCCGCGAATACAGGCGTTTACAGTCGGCGCGGGGTGCCACCGGTAAAATTGGCAGGTGGCGTGTGCAATCAGGGAGCACATCCCATGGCCGCAGGATCTACGGCCCTGTCTTCCCTGAATTGAGCGCAATGCTGTCCAACCCCGTTCCCACGTCTGTTTCTGCGACCCGCCTGGTGGTGCTCTGGTCGCGCCACGCCATATGGCTGGCTCTGCTGCTCGCGTCGGTGCTGGCCTGGCACAGCACCCGGCATGCAGCGGAGGACAGCATCAAGGCCGATGGCCGGCAGAACCTGACCATTGCCTTCAACCTGGCTGAGCGCGGTGAGTTCTCGGGATCAAAACGGACAGAGGCGGCCAAGCCTTCCAACTTCCGCGAGCCCTTGCCCATCTGGGTGGTGGCTGCCTACCTGAAGGCGTTCGCCCTGCCCGTGCAACCCGTGCTGACAGCCGACGACTTGTTCAAAGGCCCCAACGCCGCCCATATCAAGCGACACAACGCAGGCTGGGTGTTTCTCGGATTCCTGGGCTGCTGGCTGCTGTTCCATGCGCTCACCGGCAGCCACCTGGGCGCCTTGCTGAGCAGCCTCGTCATTCATGTCCTGCTGCTCGATCTGCCCTATCTGGTCAACACGCTTTACACCGAGCTGGCGGCATCGGTGCTCCTGATCTGGTGCACCTGGCTGCTGGTGCGTGCCTTTGACTCCCAGCAGCGGCGCTACTGGCTGCTGGCGGGCGTCCTGTTCGGTCTGCTGGCACTGACCAAGGGCATCTTTCTCTATGCCGCCATTGCCAGCCTGCCGTTCATTGTGCTGGCACAGCTCTATCGGCGTGACGAGCTTCGCGGTAGGGTCTTGCGTGCCCTGCAGGCAGTGGCCCTGGTTGCGGCGGGCCTGGCGGTCACCGTTGCGCCCTGGATGGCCCGCAACTGGGTGTATTTCGGCAGCCTTCAGATCACCGAAGGCCGCGGCGGCTGGGTGCTGTACAAGCGCCACCTGCTCAACAACATGACGCCCGAGGAATACAAGGGCGGCTTCTTCTACTATGGCCCCGGCATCTTCCGGGAGCTGGTGGCTGGAACTTCCTGGGCCATTTCGGCCGAAGACGTCGGCAAAGTCGGCGGCAAAGTCAGCCGCCTGCATATCGGCGGTTCGGAGTTCAAGGATTCGGACTTCGTGGCCCAGCGAACCGGGCAGCCGGACATGGCAGTGACCTACTACCGCAAGGCATCGGCCAAGGCCAGAGAGCTGCAAAAGCACTACGCCAGCCTCGGACACCCACAACCGGCGATTCAGGCCGATCACGACATGCAGGCCATCGGCATGGCAGGTATCCGGCAGGAACTGGGGTCTCACCTGAAGGTGACCGTGCTGATGGCCTGGCGTGGTTTCTGGAGCTTCCCACCCCGGATGTTCCTCCCTTTCGAACCTGACCGCGCACTGGCCCAGCGCACGCTCGAGTGGCTCAACCTGGTGTCCGGCCTCGCGCTGTACGCGGTGTTCCTGTCCGGGCTGCTGCTGCGCAAGCCCAGGTGGTTGCTGTTCGCTGTCCCCGCGATGAGCATGCTGGCGCTCTACGCCCTGCTCACCCAGAGCATGGCCCGATTCACCGTGCCAGCCAACCCCTTGATGCTGATGGCCCTGTTCGTGCTGCTTCATGCCGCCTGGCACCGCTGGGCGCCGCGCTCAAGACCGGCCACCGCGAATGGCACGCTGGAAGCCACACCGGCCTGAGGCGAGCTGCATGGCATCCGGACAGGCCCACCCTAACGCCCCAGCCCCATGAAGTCTCTGTTCCTCAACCGTCTGGCCATGCCCATTCTGGGCATGCCCCGGGTGGCCAAACGCGTGGTTGTGCTGGCTGTCGACACCGCTCTGTGTGTGCTGACCGTCTGGCTGGCCTACTACCTTCGCCTGGGCGACTGGGTCAAGCTCTCCGGTGATCCTTATTGGGAACCCGCATGGGCGGTCGGCGTCTCGGTCATGGTGGCCATCCCCCTGTTCATCGTCAACGGCTTCTACCGCGCCATTTTCCGGTACTCGGGCCTGTCGGCCATGATGACGGTGGTCAAGGTGATTGCGGTCTACAGCCTGATCTATGCCACGGTGTTCACGGCCGTGGGCATTCAGGGTGTGCCCCGAACCATCGGACTGATCCAGCCGATGCTGCTCTTGCTGGGGGTGGGTACGTCCCGCGCGCTGGCGGGTTTCTGGCTCGGCGGCCTCTACCAGAACCGGCTCAAGATGGAGGCACGACCGCGTGTGCTGGTCTATGGGGCCGGCAACGCAGGTCGCCAGCTGGCCGCGGCCATGGCCAACAGCCACGAGATGCGGGTGATGGGTTTTCTGGACGACGATGACCGTCTGCACGGACATGTGCTCAACGGCCTGCCCATCTACAGTCCGACAGATCTGGAAAGCCTGATCGACACTTTGCAGATCAGCACCGTGCTGATGGCGATGCCCTCGGCCAGCCGGCACCGCCGCAACGAGATCATCTCCGGCATGCGGCATCTGCATGTGTCCGTCCGGACGCTGCCCAGCGTCAGCGAACTGGCTCAGGGCAAGATCCACATCTCCGACCTGCGCGAACTGGACATCGATGACCTGCTCGGCCGTGAACCGGTCAGTCCCAACCACATCCTGCTGGGCAAGAACACGACCGACAAGGTGGTGCTGGTCACAGGCGCCGGCGGCTCGATCGGCAGCGAACTGTGCCGCCAACTGCAGAAACTCAATCCGGCGGTGCTGGTGCTGGTGGAGCAAAGCGAGTACGCGCTCTACCAGATCCACCAGGAACTGATCGAGCGCAGCGACGTGGATGCCGAACGGGTGGTCCCGCTGCTGGCGTCCGTTCGCGACGAGCAGAGCATGCGCGAGATCTGCCAGACCTGGAAGCCGGATACCGTCTACCACGCGGCTGCCTACAAGCACGTTCCACTGGTCGAGCACAACCCGGTGGAAGGCATTCGCAACAACACCTGGGGCACGTTGGCCATGGCGCGTGCCGCGCGCGATGCGGGCGTCAGCGATTTTGTCCTGATCAGCACCGACAAGGCTGTGCGGCCCACCAACATCATGGGCGCCAGCAAGCGCCTGGCGGAGATGGTGCTGCAGGCCATGGCGGCGTCGGCTTCGCGCACCCGTTTCTCGATGGTCCGGTTTGGCAACGTGCTCGGCTCGTCGGGTTCCGTGGTGCCCAAGTTCCGGCAACAGGTGCGCGACGGTGGCCCGATCACGCTGACCCACCCGGACATCACGCGTTACTTCATGACCATCCCTGAAGCGGCCCAGCTGGTGATCCAGGCTGGCGCCATGGCCAAGGGCGGCGATGTCTTCGTGCTCGACATGGGCGAACCGGTCCGCATCATGGATCTGGCCATCCGCATGATCGAGCTCTCGGGCCTGACGGTCCGTGACGATGCCAACCCCGAAGGCGACATCGCCATCGAGATCACCGGTTTGCGACCGGGTGAAAAGTTGTACGAGGAGCTGCTGATCGGCGACAACCCCGAGCCGACCTCGCACCCGCTGATCATGAAGGCGCATGAGGACTTTCTTGCCTGGGCATCGCTCGAATCCAGACTGCAGGAGCTGGCAGGATTCCTCGAAAGAGGGGACATGGGTGCGGTGAAGCGGCAGCTCCAGGCCGTCGTATCAGGCTACGCTTGCCTTGAGGCCAACGACGACCACCGAATCGGCCAGACCGATCAACGCACAGGCAGCTGAACCGGCAGAGCCGCCTGCACGGGCCATCGCCAGGACCAGTTCAGTCCTGCCCCGGAGGACGCGTGGCGCCGTCCCTTGCAACCCGCAGGAGGAAATCGCCGATGATCGACAGATTGGGGTTGTACGCGGGATCCGGCAGCAAGGCTGCCGACAGGCTGCGCCATTGGCTGCGCTGAACCTCGTCCAACTGATCCATCAGGTTTCCCGCGCGCCGAGCCGTCTTTCTTCCCACCCGAAACGAGACAAAGGGTGTCCAGCAGTTGGTGAAACCCGCCCTGTGGTGGTCCAGCATCATGGCCAACATGGACCACGTGGCATCAAACGGCAAACCTGCGTTGAAACGCTCCCAGGTGCGCGGCCTTGACACGACAAGGGCTGGCGACAAGGCCATGAATCGCTGGCTCAAGGCGGATGATCTGGACATGGGGTTGGCCCCCGCAGGCATTCCGTCGAAGGCGTGGCAGGCGTGGTCAACGTCCGGAAACACGATGCCCCCATGGCATTGCGTGCCGATGGGGCCGAGGAACCTGGGTGAAACGGCAGAGATCCGGGGCTGCAGTGCCAGGTTGGCCAGCTCAGTAAGCCATCCTGAAGGGCAGCTGACCAAGGGCACGGAAACGATACAGACCAGGTCGACGTCAGAGGTGGCCAGTTGTGCCAAGTGCGCTTTCCGATCCTGTTCGCCCTGCACACCCAGGACGCGGACGCGCGTGCGCCATTGATCCGATGCAAGCCGCTGTGTCAGGGTCTGCACGTCGAAGCTGGCGCTGCGGGATACGAGGACCTCGGCACGCCAGTCGAATCCGCCTGCGCTGTCCAGCACCTTACGCACCGTGCGCTCCGCGGTGCGAATGTCGGTCGAGTCGGGCAGCAGAAACACGATCCTGACACGACACGCAGTGACAACATTCTTGTACACCACACGGTTGAAGAAAGGAATTCCCTGCACAGGTTCAACGAGCGCATTCACCCCCATGCGGCCCAGATGTTCAAGCACAGCACGTCTGGCGGCCACCGACGCATAGGACTTCTCCGAGTTGGCCAAGGCGGTACTGCCCCGCGATGCACGCCAGTGGTAGAGCACCTCGGGAATATGAATCACACGCTCCGGACCACTGATTTCAAGCACTCTCAGGGCCAGGTCATGGTCCTGTGAGCCTTCCAGGCCGACGCGAAACCCCCCGACCGCAGAGACCAGATCCCGACGATAGACACCCAGATGGCTGACCAGGTTCTGTCCCAGAAAGAGTTCCTGGTCGAAGTCGGGTTTGAAATACGGGTCAAAGTGCATGGATCCCGTTTCGTCCACCTTGTCTTCGTCCGAATAGATGATCGCCGCTTCCGGGCGGGACTGGACTGCTTTGGCCACGACGCCGAGTGCATGGGCGGGAAGAAGGTCATCCTGATCGAACAACAGGACATAGTCTCCCGAAGCCAGTTCCAGGGCTGAATTGCTGCAAGCAGAGATATGCCCATTCTCCTGCCGGAAGCACACCTTGATGCGGTCATCCGAGCGGGCCATGTCCCTCAGCAGGGTCACCAGCTGTGCATCACCTGACGCGTCGTCGGCCATGCACAGCTCCCAGTTCGGGTAGTCCTGGGCCTGTATCGACTCGACAGCCGATCGGAAATCACCGAGATCCGGTCGATACACCGGCATCACGACAGAGATCTTCGGACCAGGACCATCGGCCGCTTCCCATCGGGGCGCACGCCATGCGTCATCCCCCGACCGCCACGACGCGTAGTCATTCGTCGAGGGACCACTGCCCTCCGCTGCCTGGTTGCGCAACTGGAAGAACGCACGAAGAACAGCTCCGAGCAGGTAGTCCCAGCCCATGGCGCGGAAATTGCGCCAGACCAGCCGCAGCAGCCCGAACACACCCCCGCTGCGGGCAACTCGCATCCTGATGTAGGCGAAGACCTTAGACAGGGCGCACGCTCCCAGCAAGAAGGATGGCCCCAACCACCACGCCGCGAAACGCCATGGAGGTGCACAGCGATCTGGTGGCGCCCATCACAGGTACTGATCCAGTCCGACCACTGCCCTGACGCGGCGCAGGGCCCGCGTCTCGTCCCGGATCTGCTGGTTCTTCAACAACATGGCTTCGGTCACGTAGCCTCGACCGTGCTCCAGGTGCAGACAGGTGGTCGAATACCGGATCTTCTTGGGGCGCAGGCCCAGGTGCTCCAGACGCTCACCAAACTCGACATCTTCGCCACCGTACTGCATGCGCTCATCAAACCCGTTGACCGCAATCGCATGCTCGCGGAAGCACGATGCATTGTGGCCATTCCAGGTGCTCTTGGCGGGACTGATGGCGTTCAACAGTTGCCCCCATCGGCCCGAGGCCGACACCTTCAATGTCTTGAAGGATCTGTGAAGGCCGTTTCGGCCCAGCCAGGCGACGTCGTACACCCGCCCGGATTGCACATCGTCGCGCGTGATGTGCTCGCTCAGTTCAATCGGCAGCTTGACATAGCCCCCGGACAGGAAGGTCTGCCGCTCCGCTTGCGCCACGTGAACCGACAGAAAGTCGGGACGGGGAATGCAGTCCCCATCGGTGAAAACCAGGTAGTCGCCTTGCGCCTTGACGATGGCCTTGTTGAGGATGCGGCACTTCTGGAAGCCTTCATCGGGTTGCCACACATGGTGCACGGGAAACGGCGCCTCCCGCCTGTAGCGGTCGATCACATCCCTGGTGTCCTCACGCGAGCCGTCGTCCGCGACGATCACTTCGAAGGACGCATGCCGCTGCGTGAACAGGCCCCAGAACACCTTCTCCAGCCACCGGGGCGCGTTGTAGGTGGTGAAGATCATCGACACCTTCATGATGCCGTCCCCAGTGTGCGGCGACGCTCCAGCGAGAGCAGCATGACGGCCATGGACAGGCTCATCATCACGCCATAGTTGTTGGTACCGGTGTTGGTGTCTGTCAGGCTCATCAGCACATGCAGCACGCCCACGCCAAGGACACCGATGCCCACATGGACGTTGATGCGGCCTGCCAGGGCCGCTGCCACGAACAGTCCCACCATGAAACACAGGGTGCTGACCAAACCGATGATCCCATGGTCCAGCCAGCCATTGAGGTATTCGTTGTGCACGTGGATGTGCCGCCGCATTTCGTCCGAACCGGCCTCATCGGCCCATTCCTGGATCATCTCGATCCTGCGGTCGCGGCCATGCCCGAGCCAGGGCGACTGCTGGATCGCTTCCCATGAGCGCTGCCAGAACCGGATCCGGACAAACACCGGAGAGTTGACGTAGTTCCGGGTGTCTCCGGCCACGATCGTGGCCTGAACCTCTTCGAGCGCCAACTGCAGGCGCTGTGCAGGCACATTCACCACTTTGGGCACCAGCAACACCGTGACCGCGGTCAGGACGAGCAAGGGCACCACGAATCGCATGGTCAGACGGAGCCTCTGCACCACCGGCCGCTGTCCCACCAGCAGCAGGGCCCCAAGCGCAGAGAGCGCCAGCCAGGGTATGGCCAGGTAGGCACCGCGGGCTCCGGTCAGCAGGACCGACAGCAGCAACAGGAAAAGCGTCAGGATCGTGACCGCGACGTCCCGCGCCCGCACCGACTGGCCCAGCAGCGCGATCTGGGCAAACGCCAGCATGACCAGGCCGCCAGCCCAGTTGATCCGGTTCGATGGGGTCTCGACATTGAAGTAGGCGTGGGCAATGCTGACGCCGAGGGCGAAGGCTGCGGCCACCAGCAGGGCCAGACGCAGGCGCCCGAAATCGATGAAGCCTGATGGAAGCTGACGCAACAGCAGCCAGGTCGCCCCGGCGGCCAGCGTCAGGCGAATCTCGAAGTGCCGGGTGCCGACGGGATCGCCCCAATACAGCACCCCCACCAGCTTGAGCAACGCACCGGCCACACAGAAGCCGAGCCAGACCCAGGCCACGCGACACGCCCCTTCGTGATCGTCTGCCCTTGTCTCGTCCCGGGTGCGCCACCACACGAGCAGACCACCCACCACCAGAATGAGCCACAGGGCTCCCCCGATCTTGGTGCTCACCGGCGACAGGGCCAGCAGCATCAGGGCCAGCGCCCAGCCGACCTGCGACGCCCTGTTCTCAGGACTGAAGGGGACCTGCGACCGCTTCGGATTCAGACTGTGAATGGGCAAGGCACGGTCCTGTCAGTGAGCGGCCAAATCCGGCTGTGCATCGGGAACCACCTGCCTGAGCAGGTCCAACATGTCGCGCTGGATACGCGCCAGTGCCGCCTCATCGTGCCCTTCGAAGCGCAACACCAGCACCGGCGTGGTGTTGGAGGCGCGGATCAGACCAAATCCGTCAGGCCAGTCGACCCGCACACCATCGATGCAGGAGACCTGCGCGGGTGGCCCAAAGCCCACCAGCTCCTGGAGACGCGCGACGATGCGGTGCGGCTCACCTTCGGCGCAGCTCACGTTCAGCTCCGGTGTGCTGAAGCTGGTGGGCAGGTTATGGAGGACTGCATTGGCGTCAGGCTGACGGCTGAGGATCTCCAGCAGCCGGGCACCTGCATAGCTGCCGTCGTCAAAGCCATACCAGCGCTCCTTGAAGAAGATATGACCACTCATCTCGCCACCGAGAGGGCTGTCCAGCTCCTTCATCCGCGCCTTGATCAGCGAGTGTCCTGTCTTGTAGATGTGTGGTCGCCCGCCTGCAGCCGTGATGGCCGGAGCCAGGCGTTGCGAGCACTTGACGTCAAAGATGACGTTGCCACCGGGCACGCGGCTGAGCACATCCTGCGCAAACAGGATCATCTGCCGGTCTGGGTAAATGTTCTGGCCGTCGCGCGTGACGATGCCCAGGCGGTCACCATCACCATCGAAAGCCAGTCCCAGCTCGGCGCCGGTTTCGGCTAGCACGCGAATCAGGTCCTGCAGGTTCTCGGGTCGGCTGGGATCGGGGTGGTGGTTGGGAAAACGGCCATCCACCTCGCTGAACAGCTCGACCACCTCGCACCCCAGCGCACGGAACAGGGCCGGCGCGGAAGCCCCGGCAACGCCGTTGCCGCAATCGATCACCAGCTTCATGGGGCGGCTCAGTCGGACATCGGACACGATGCGATCCAGGTAGGCCGGACCCACATCTGCGTCGCGCACGCGCCCACCATCGGTCAGCACCCAACTGCCGGCTTCCATGATGCGGCGCAGGTTCTGGATCTCGTCGCCGTAGATGGCCCGGCCTCCGAGCACCATCTTGAATCCGTTGTAGTCCTTCGGATTGTGGCTGCCGGTGACCTGGATGCCGCTGTGGCACAGCGTGCTTGCGGCGAAGTACAACATGGGAGTGGTCACCATGCCGACATCGATGACCTCGATGCCCGCCGAAACCAGCCCGCGAATGAGCGCCTGCGAAAGTTCGGGCCCGCTCAGGCGGCCGTCGCGTCCCACCGCCACGGTCGTCTCGCCCTGGGCACGCGCATGCGTACCGAAGGCCCGCCCGAGCGCCTCGGCCACGCCGGCATCCAGGGTGGAGGGAACGACGCCTCGGATGTCGTAGGCCTTGAAGATCGATGGCGACAGCATCATGGGCGCAGGAAGGGTCTCAAACGGTGCATCTGGCAAACCCTTCATTGTAGGATGTCCGAGCGGGCAGTCCGTGAAACAGGTGTCCGGATTCAGCCAGCCCCGCAACCGCCAAGTGGCTAACATGCCAGCATGGTCAGCGATCTTCTGCACGACAACGATGCCTGTTACCAGGCCCTTCGAACCCGGGACGCGCGGTTCGATGGCCGGTTCTTCGTTGGCGTCACCAGCACCCGCATCTATTGCCGGCCGGTCTGCCGCGTAAGGCCACCGCGCCAGGAAAACTGCCGGTTCTTCAGCCTGGCCGCGCAGGCCGAGCAGGCCGGCTTTCGACCCTGCCTTCGCTGTCGCCCCGAGCTGGCACCTGCGGACCGCCACTGGTCCTCCCATGATGCAGGTGACCGGTTGATAGGGCATGCGCTGCAATGGCTTGATGACCCGGCCAACGGGCTGGCGGACTCGGAGGGCCAAAGCCCACTGATCCGCCTGTCAGACCACCTGGGGGTGACCGACCGCCATCTGCGCCGGCTGTTCACCCATCACCTGGGCATGACCCCGCTGCAGTACCTGCAGACCCGGCGGCTGCTGACCGCCAAGCTGATGCTGACCGACACCTCGCTGCCGATCGGTCAGGTGGCCCTGATCAGTGGTTTCGGCAGCCTGCGCCGCTTCAACGATGTGTTTCTGCAGACCTATGGATTGAGTCCTTCCAGGTGGCGTCAGCCGCTTCAGGTTGTCCCGACCGCGCAGCCCGGCATGCGCCCCGCACGCCTGGCCTGGCGTCCGCCCATGAACGTCGAGGCGACCATGGACTTCCTGTCCAGACGACAGCTGCGTGGCAACGAGGCGTTGATCGCGGGACCGCAACCCGGCCTCCTCAAGGCCGTGGAACTCAATCATGGCGGCGCACGGCACACAGGCTGGCTCAGGGTGCGCTTCTCGCCTGCAGAGCTCTGTGTCCTGCTGGACGTCAGCGCTTCGCTGCTGCCTCTGTTGCCGCAGGTCATCTGGCGGGTCCGTCACTGGCTGGATCTGGACACCGACACCAGCCCCATAGACACCGTTCTCGACGCGGATTTTCCAGAGGGCCGGGGCATTCGGGTCCCAGGCAGCTTTGACGGGTTCGAGCTGGCCGTTCGGGCCATCCTGGGCCAGCAGGTCTCGCTGGACACCGCCAATGCGCTCGCCGAGCGGCTCACCGCCGAGCTGGGGGAGGCGGTCGCCACACCCGATGCGTCGGTCACCCGGCTGTTTCCAGGGCCAAAGCGGTTGGCCGGCATCCTGCCGTCGACGCTGGGCGAACTGGGCATCGTTCGCCAGCGCCAGGCCGCCATCATCTCACTGGCCCAGGCCTGCGATGGTGACGGGTTGCGCCTTGATCCTGTCGTAGACCCTTCGGTCATCGTGCGCCGTCTGCTGGATCTGCCCGGCATCGGCCCCTGGACGGCCCAGTATGTCGCCATGCGTGCGCTGCGCTGGCCCGATGCCTGGCCACCTGGCGACGCAGCGCTGCGGCGGGCACTGGTGGGCCGCGGCCGTGACAAGGGCTTGGCCGATCTGGACGCCACCGGCGAACGCTGGCGACCCTGGCGCAGCTACGCCGCGGTGCGCGCCTGGGCCTCTCTCACACCCCATCCATCACCGAAGGACCGGCCATGATTCCGGACACCGACATCCGACAATCCATCTGGATCTCACCCCTTGGGCCGATGCGTCTGGCCGCCAGCCCGCTGGGGCTGACCGGCGCGTGGTTCGACGGCGACCGGCACGGACCTGACACCTGCCGAACACGACAGTGGCATGTGGACGATGCCCACCCGGTAATCGCTGATGCCAGGGCACAGTTGGCGGCCTATTTCGAGGGCGACTGCACAGGTTTCAATCTGCCCCTGGATCTGCGACTGGGCACACCATTTCAGCAGCTGGCCTGGCTGACACTGGGCAGCATCGGCTTGGGCCAGACCATCACCTATGGTGAACTGGCCGACCGCATGGGTCGGCCCTCCGCATCCCGCGCAGCTGGCGCCGCCATTGGACGCAACCCCCTGGCCATCATCGTCCCCTGCCATCGCGTGATCGGCAGCAACGGTTCCCTGACCGGGTATGCCGGGGGACTGGAGCGCAAGCTGGCGCTTCTTCGTCTGGAAGGTGCATGGATCTGATGCCGCATCAATCTGCGGCATGGATGTCATGAATTCCGGGACCCGACACCCACCCGACTCGTGCACACTGTTTCCATGCCAGTTCCATTGATGGCCGAATTTGTCCTGCTCGCCGCGCTGTGGGGAGCGTCCTTCCTGTTCATGCGAATGGGGGCGAACGAGTTTGGCCCGGTGGCCACCGCAGGACTGCGCGTATCGCTGGCCGCGCTGTTTCTTCTGCCGGCCTTTCTGGTGGCGGGTGTCTGGGCCGATTTCCGGCGGCGCGCCAGATCCATTCTCTGGGTGGGTCTACTCAATTCGGGCATCCCCTTTGCGCTGTTCGCTTTCGCCGTGCTTCATGTGAGCACCGGCCTGACCTCGATTCTCAACGCCACCGTGCCCTTGTCGGGCGCCCTGGTCGCCTGGCTGTGGCTGCGAGACCGGCCCGACGCTTCGCGCGTGCTCGGTCTCGGGATTGGATTTCTGGGCGTGCTGCTGCTGGTCTGGGGCCAGTCGGGTCTGGAAAGCCGCGCCAGCTCCGGCGATACGTCCCGAGGCATGGTGCTGCTGTCCATGGGAGCAGCGCTGCTGGCGACCGTCTGCTATGGGCTCGCTGCCAGTTTCACACGCAAACACCTGCAGGGGGTGCACCCGCTGGCCACTGCAACCGGCAGCCAGATCGGTGCGACCCTCGGACTGGCGTTGCCCACACTCTGGTCCTGGCCAGCAACCATGCCCGGGGCAAGCGCATGGATGGCCATGCTGGCAGTGGCGCTGCTGTGCACGTCGCTGGCCTATGTGCTGTTCTTTCGCATCATTGCCCGTGCCGGCCCCGCAAGGGCACTGACCGTCACCTTTCTGGTCCCGGTGTTCGCCATGGCCTACGGAGCCTGGTTCCTGAACGAACGGATCACGCTCTGGATGCTGGTCTGCGGTGCGGTGATCCTGATGGGCACAGCACTGTCCACCGGCTTGCTGGGTTTGCCTGGTCAGAAGAGGCCTTGATGAGGCCAGTCTTCCATCGCCGAACTGCGGGTGTGGTCCGGCAGGCGAGCAGGCAACAAAAAAGCCGCTACGGTCATTGACCGAGCGGCTATGTGTACTGGCGGAGTGGACGGGGCTCGAACCCGCGACCCCCGGCGTGACAGGCCGGTATTCTAACCAACTGAACTACCACTCCGCAGTGGTGCAGCTTTTGCCCGAAGCTGCTGCTTCAGACCAAGTGCCACAAACTTGGCGACCCTACGGGGATTCGAACCCCGGTACTCACCGTGAAAGGGTGATGTCCTAGGCCTCTAGACGATAGGGTCAAAACCTTGGAACTTACCGAACTTCACATTGTAACACCGGATTAACCAGCATCTCTTTGCGAAGCCATCAAATTTTGTGGTGGAGGTAAGCGGGATCGAACCGCTGACCTCTTGCATGCCATGCAAGCGCTCTCCCAGCTGAGCTATACCCCCACAGGGTTTACCGCCTTGCGCTGCCCCTGAAGCTCAGGATCAGTGCAAATCAGCAAGACTCAAATTATAGACCATTTTTTACGCCCTCCGCAACCTTTCAATCACGATGTCGCGATGGTGCAAGGCCAGCACAGCATCCAGCGAGGGCGTCTGTGCGGTACCCATGACCAGCACCCGCACCGGCATGGCCAGTTGCGGCATTTTCAGGCCATGGGCGGTGATGGTCTCCTTGATGGCGACCGAAATGGTCTGCTTGTCCCAGCTGCAGTCGGCCAGCTTCTGCGCCAGCGTCACCAGGGCTGGCCTGACCGCTTCGGTGATGTGCTGCGCAAGATCGGTCTGTGCGGGAACGACATCGGCAAAGTGGGGCGTGACCCAGTCGGCCAGCGCCACGGTGGTGTCGCACCGATCCTTGTAAAGCGCGCACAGGGCGGGCAGGCGCTCATCGGCCACCACCCCACGCCGAGCCAGCTGCTCGGCCACCAGTGGCGCCAGCAGGGCATCGTCCATGGCCTTGAGGTGCTGGGCATTGACCCAGCGCAGCTTGGCTTCGTCGAAGCGGCCGGCGCTGCTGCCGAGGTGGTCCAGGTCGAACCACTGCAGGAACTGCTCGCGGCTGAAGATCTCGTCGTCGCCATGGCTCCACCCCAGCCGGGCCAGGTAATTGACCATGGCATCGGGCAGGTAGCCTTCGTCGCGGTATTGCGTAACGGGCTTGGCGCCGTTGCGTTTGCTCATCTTCTCGCCCTGCTCGTTGAGCACCGTGGGCAGGTGGGCGTAGACCGGCGGCTCCTTGCCCAGGGCGCGAAAGATGTTGATCTGGCGCGGCGTGTTGTTGACGTGGTCATCGCCCCGGATCACATGCGTGATGGCCATGTCGATGTCGTCGACCACCACGCAGAAGTTGTAGGTGGGTGTGCCGTCGGGACGTGCGATCACCAGGTCGTCGAGTTCATCGTTGCTGAACTCGACACGGCCCTTGACCTTGTCTTCCCAGACCACTGATCCGCCCTGCGGATTCCTGAAGCGCAGCACCGGCCTGACGCCCTCGGGCACCGGTGGCAGCACCTTGCCCGGCTCGGGGCGCCAGGTGCCGTCGTAGCGAGGCTTCTCCTTGCGGGCCATCTGCCGCTCGCGCAGGGCGTCCAGTTCTTCCACGCTCATGTAGCAGGGGTAGACCAGGCCTTGTGCCTGCATGTCGGCCAGCACCGCCTTGTAGCGGTCCATGCGCTGCATCTGGTAGAACGGGCCTTCATCATGGTCCAGGCCAAGCCACTTCATGCCCTCGATGATCACGTCCACCGCTGCCTGGGTGGAACGTTCCAGGTCGGTATCTTCAATGCGCAGGATGAACACGCCCTGGTTGGCGCGGGCAAAGGCCCAGGGGTAGAGGGCCGAACGGATGTTGCCCAGATGGATGAAGCCGGTGGGCGATGGTGCAAATCGTGTGCGAACAGTCATGGTGTCTTGTCAAGCGCTCGAAAGCGATTCAGAGGGATTCGAGTCCGCGCAGCAGGTCGGCCTGGATGTCATCCAGGTGTTCGAGGCCAACCGCCACACGGATCAGGCCCTGGCTGACACCCGCCGCTGCGCGCTGGGCCTCGGTCAGGCGCCCGTGCGAGGTGCTCGCCGGATGGGCGCACAGCGTCTTGGTGTCGCCCAGGTTGGTGGACAGAGACAACACGCGCAGGCTGTCAAGCACATGAAAGGCGCGGACCCGCGCTTGCTCCGGGTCGGCGGATCGGACTTCGAATGACAGGACTGCGCCACCCGAACCCTGCTGCTGAGCCATTGCCAGCGCATGCTGTGGGTGACTGGGCAGACCAGGATAGTGCACACGCGCCACCGAAGGATGTGCTTCAAGCCACTGGGCAAGGGCCATGGCTCGTGCGGACTGGGCCTGCATGCGGATCTCCAGGGTCTCGAGACCTTTGAGCACAACCCAGGCATTGAAGGGTGCCAGCGTCATGCCGCCGCTCTTGAGCACCGGGACAAAGGACTTCTCGACCAGTTCCTCGCTGGCGCAGAGAGCGCCTGCCATGACCCGCCCCTGTCCGTCGAGGTACTTGGTGCCCGAGTGCATGACGATGTCCGCGCCGAAATCCATCGGTCGCTGCAGTGCCGGCGTGGCAAAGCAGTTGTCCACTGCCAGCAGTGCGCCCGCGTTGCGTGCCAGGTCGGCCAGCGCGCGGATGTCGCACACCTCGGTCAGCGGGTTGGTGGGAGTCTCGGCGAACAGCAGGCGCGTGTTGGGCCTGACGGCGGCCCTCCATTCGGCCAGGTCGGTCTGGGAGACAAAGCTGGACTCGACGCCGAACTTGGCCAGATCGGTGCCGATCAGCTTGATGGTCGAACCGAACATGGAGCGCGAACACAGCACGTGATCACCGGCCTTGAGTAGGCCCAGGCACATCATCAGGATGGCCGACATGCCCGAGGCGGTGGAAATGCACGCTGGCGCGCCCTCCAGTGCGGCCAGGCGCCGCTCGAAGCTGGCCACCGTCGGGTTGCCGTATCGGCCGTAGGTGAAGCCCTCTTCGTCGCCCGCGAATCGCCTGGCAGCGGCTTCAGCCGACGGCTGCACATAGCCGCTGGTCAGATACAGGGCCTCGGAATTCTCGCCATAGGGGCTGCGTGGCAGCGCAGCACGCACCGCCAGCGTGTCGCGGTGCAGGTCGTGGGGTGCGTCGCGGTCCGGTTCGGTCATGGTGTCGGTCTCAGGCCGTCTGGGCGTTGGGCAGGCTCAGACGGGAGCTGTCTTCCTCGCCCTCCTCACCCTGGTCACGGCCACGGTTCATGCGCTCGATGTCTTCGGGTGTGATGTCACCGGTCACATAATGGCCATCGAAACACGAGGCGTCGAAGCCGGCCAGCGCCGGGTTCAGTGCGCCGATGGTTTGCTTCATGGCATCGACGTCCTGATAGATCAGTGCATCGCAGCCGATGCTCTCGCGGACTTCCTCCACCGTGCGCCCATGGGCCACCAGTTCCTGCGGGGTCGGCATGTCGATGCCGTAGACGTTGGGGTAGCGCACCGGGGGTGCGGCGCTGGCCAGATAGACCTTGCGGGCACCGGCATCGCGTGCCATCTGGACGATCTCGCGACTCGTGGTGCCGCGCACGATGGAGTCGTCGACCAGCAGCACATTGCGCCCCTGGAACTCACTGGCGATCACGTTGAGTTTCTGGCGCACAGACTTCTTGCGCACCGACTGGCCGGGCATGATGAAGGTTCTGCCGACATAACGGTTCTTCACGAAACCTTCGCGATAGGGTCGACCCAGCAGGTGGGCCAGTTCCATGGCGCTGGGTCGCGAGGATTCCGGGATCGGAATCACGACATCGATCTCGCTCGGTGGCACAGTGGAGATCACACGCTTGGCCAGGGTCTTGCCCAAGTTGAGGCGGGCCTGGTAGACCGAGATGCCATCAAGCACGGAGTCGGGACGGGCCAGGTAGACGTATTCGAAGATACAAGGGTGGTGGTGAACCTGGTCGGCACAGGTCTCGTGGTGCAACTGACCCTGGGCGTCAATGAACAGGGCCTCCCCCGGTTGTACGTCGCGCTCGAGTTCGAAGCCTGTACCTTCCAGCGTGACCGACTCGCTGGCCACCATCAGGCCGCCATCACCACGACCGAAGCACAGCGGCCGGATGCCATAGGGATCGCGGAAGGCCACGAGGCCATGGCCGGCGATCAGCGCGATGACAGCGTAGGACCCCTTGACCCGGCGGTGCACACCACGCACCGCGGCAAAGACGTCGGACGGCTTGAGCGAAATTCCTCGGGTGACTTTCTCCAGCTCGTGGGCCAGCACGTTGAGCAGCACCTCGGAATCGCTCTCGGTGTTGATGTGCCGGTGGTCGGTCTGGAACAGCTCCTGCTTGAGCGCCTGGGCGTTGGTCAGGTTGCCGTTGTGCACCATCACCAGTCCAAACGGCGCATTGACGTAGAAAGGCTGGGCCTCTTCCTCGCTGTGGGCGTTGCCGGCGGTGGGGTAGCGCACCTGACCGAGACCGACACGCCCCGGCAGGGACCGCATATTGCGCGTGCGGAAGACATCGCGGACCATGCCCTTGGCCTTGTGCATGTAGAACTTGCGTCCTTCCTGCGTCACGATGCCGGCGGCATCCTGGCCCCGGTGCTGCAGCAGCAGGAGCGCGTCGTAGATCAGCTGGTTGACCGGGGCCTGACTCACCACCCCAACAATTCCGCACATGTTCGGTTCCTTGAAAAAGCTCTCGATTCAATCAGGGCAGGTACTGGCCCAGCGACGGCGGCAGCAGGGGCTTGATCTGCTGCAGCGTGTGCGACAGCGCGCCGGCTCCGGCCGATTCGCGCCACCAGGCCTCCTGCTGCCACTGGGTCATGCTCACCACCACAGCCGCACCCAGCAACATCACCAGTCCTCGCGCCACCCCGAAAGCCCCGCCCAGCACACGGTCGACCGGCCGCAGGCCCACAGAGACCACCATCTTGCGCACCAGCCAGGCCACAAAACCGCCAGCAAACGCCACCAGCACAAACACCAGTGCAAAGCCGATCGCCAGTTGCACCGGCTCGGCCAGCTCACCCAGCGGCAACCGGTGCGCCGCATTCACCGCATAGGCCTGGGCCAGCACAAAAGCGGCCACCCAGCCTGCCACCGAGAACACCTCGTACACCAAGCCGCGCCACAGCCCCAGCAGGACCGACAGCAGCAGCACTGTCAGCAATATCCAGTCAGTCAAGCCCATGGCCCGGAACCACCGTGCCGTCAGAGCGTCAGGATGCGGGCCGGCAGGTTCAGGCCCTTGACCCGCTCGGCAGCACGATCGGCCTCCTGTCGGCTGTCAAACGGTCCCACTCTCACCCGGATACGGCGGCCCTCGGGCGTTTCGGCCACATGGGTATAGGTTTTGAGCCCGGCGCGTTCCAGGCGCTGTCGCACCTCTTGCGCGCGCGCGTTGTCGGCGAAGGCACCCACCTGCACCACCAACCGGGCCGATGCCGTGGCAGCGGCGGGTGCCTGAGCCGGCGCCTGGCCGGCAGGAGCTCGCCCGTCCAGCAGAGCCTGGGCACGGGCACCATCGTTCGGGCCCGGTCCGCCGCCTGGCGGCGACTTGGCTGCAGAGGTGGCTGCGGGTGGCTGCGCAGCGGCAGCAGCAGCAGGTGCCGGTGGTGGCGGCTCGGACACGACCTCCTCCCGTTCGTCCAGCACATCCTGGGAACGGACCGGCGCCTGAGGCGGCGCCGCCACGACAGCGGCGGGTGCCGGGGCCGCGGGGGCTGGCGGCACGGCTGCTCGGGTGGGGATCTCGATGGGAATGTCGACCGAGATCGGCCGAGGCTGGGTATCGAAAAGCAGAGAGAAGCCGACCACGCCGACCAGCACCAGCACCGAAGCGCCGATCAGGCGGTGGCGGGCCTTTCGCCGCACCATTTCGATGCTGGGCGGTGTGCTGGCCGAGGCGTTGACGGGGTGACCTGAGCGGGACTTGAGCATTCTGAATGACCCCTGTGTGCAGGACGCAAAAGCGGCCTCAGGCGGACAGGTGCTTGGCGGACAGTCGGGGCACGCCTTGTTCCAGGACACCACCCACGGTGAAGAAGGATCCAAAGACCACAATTCTATCAGTGGGGTCGGCATCGGCCACGGCTGCCGCCAGGGCGGCCGCGGGACTGGCGTGGCAGGTCGTGACCGGACCGGCCCGCCCCGGCTGGGCCGCCGGCAGCCCTGCCAGACGATCTGCGAGAGCCTGGGCAGTGGCCGCCCGGGGCAGAGGCAGGTCGCACAGGTGCCAGCGATCGATCAGGGGCGCGATGCGCCCGAGCATGGACGGCAGGTCCTTGTCGGCCATGGCCCCGAACACGGCGTGGGTGACCGGGTAGTAGCCCATGCCATCCAGGTTTTCGGCCAATGCCGCCACCGACTGGGGGTTGTGTGCCACATCCAGCACAAGAACTGGCGTGCCCGGCACGATCTGGAAGCGACCAGGCAACTCCACCAGCGCCAGGCCGTTGCGCACCGCCTGTGCGGTGACCGGCAGGCGCCCGCGCAGCACCTCGATTGCTGCCAGGGCCCCCGATGCGTTGAGCAACTGGTTGGCGCCCCGCAGCGCCGGATAGGCCAGGCCGGAGAAGCGGCGACCGCCACGGGACGGGTGGGTCGCCCAGCCCCATTGCTGCTTGTCGCCCGCGAAGTGGAAATCCTTTCCGATGCGCCAGAGATCAGCCCCCACCTCCAGCGCCCGGTCCAGCACACTCTGCGGCGGCACCGGGTCGCTGACCACCACGGGCCGCCCGGTCCGCATGATGCCGGCCTTTTCGTAGCCGATGGCCTCGCGGTCGGGCCCCAGAATGGCGGTGTGGTCCAAGTCGATGGAGGTGATCAAGGCGCAGTCCGGATCGATGATGTTGACGGCATCGAGCCGCCCCCCCAGTCCGACTTCCAGAATGACCAGATCCAGACCGGCGCGGGACAGGGTCCGCAGTATGGCCAGCGTGGTGAACTCGAAATAGGTCAGGCTGACTTCCCCTGCACCGTCATCCCCGGCCTGGCCCAGGCGCGCCACCTCGACCTCGGCAAAAGCGGGCAGCAGGTCGGCCGCAGCCACCGCCTCGCGCGCCACGCGGCAACGCTCCTCGAAATGCACCAGATGGGGCGAGGTGTAGAGCCCGGTCCGGTAGCCGGCCTCCGCGTAGATGGCTTCAAGCATGGCGCAGGTCGAGCCTTTGCCGTTGGTGCCGGCCACCGTGATGACCGGGCAGTCGAAGCGCAGGCCCATGCGCTGCGCCACGCGATGGACCCGCTCCAGCCCCATGTCGATCGCCACGGGGTGCAGGCGTTCGCAGTGGGCGAGCCAGTCGGGCAGGGTCTGGGGTTGGGACGGCAGCGGAATGTCGAGCATGGGGCTATTGTCCCACCCCGCCACTTCTCCCTGTCGGTGACACGGTACCGGTGCGCGGTGACAATCGACCCATGATTACCCTCTACGGCATCCCCAACTGCGACACCGTGAAGAAGGCGCGAACCTGGCTCGACAGCCGGGGCCTGCCCCACCAGTTCCACGATTTCAAGAAAGCGGGTGTCCCAGCCGATCGACTGCCCGGCTGGATCGATGCGCTGGGCTGGGAGACGGTCATCAACCGCAAAGGCACAACCTGGCGCGCACTGGATGAATCCACAAGGGCCGGCGTGACCGATGCCGGAAGTGCCTGCGCGCTGGCACTGTCCAACGCGTCGCTGATCAAGCGACCGGTGGTCGAGTGGGACAGCGTCCACGGTGGCGGCGTCACGGTGGGTTTCGACGCCGCCGCGTGGGCCGAACGGGTCTGAGATGTTCCGTGCCGCCTAAAATGGCGGCTTTGCCCGGTCTCAAGCCGCTCCCTGTTCCTGCCCTATCCGCACCATGACCACCTCGCGCATCGACGGCGTGTCCGTCACCACCCAGGCCAATGTGTACTTCGACGGCAAGTGCGTCAGCCATGGCATCACCTTTCCTGACGGCACGAAAAAATCGGTCGGCGTGGTGCTTCCCGCCACACTCACATTCAACACCGGCGCACCCGAGGTTATGGAGTGCGTGGCAGGCGGGTGCGAATACAAGCTGGCCGGCGCCGATGCCTGGGTGAAATCCGGGCCCGGAGACCGGTTCAGCGTGCCGGGCAACAGCAGCTTCGAGATCCGCGTGACCGAGGCCTATCACTACATCTGTCATTTCGGTTGATCACAACATGGCCACCATCCTGCAAAACCTGCCCAAGGGCAACAAGGTCGGCATTGCCTTCTCCGGCGGCCTGGACACCTCCGCCGCGTTGCTGTGGATGAAACAGAAGGGCGCCCTGCCCTACGCCTACACCGCCAACCTCGGCCAGCCCGACGAGTCGGACTACGATGAAATCCCGCGCAAGGCGATGGCCTACGGAGCCGAGAAGGCCCGCCTGGTGGACTGCCGCCTGCAACTGGCCCATGAAGGCATTGCCGCCATCCAGTGCGGTGCCTTTCACATCAGCACCGGCGGCATCACCTATTTCAATACCACTCCGCTGGGCCGCGCCGTGACCGGCACCATGCTGGTGGCCGCCATGAAAGAGGACGACGTCCACATCTGGGGCGACGGCAGCACCTTCAAGGGCAACGACATCGAGCGTTTCTACCGCTACGGCCTGCTGACCAACCCCAACCTGAAGATCTACAAGCCTTGGTTGGACCAGTTGTTCATCGACGAACTGGGTGGCCGGGCCGAGATGAGCGCGTTCATGACGGCCAATGGTTTTGGCTACAAGATGAGCGCCGAGAAGGCCTACAGCACCGACAGCAACATGCTGGGCGCGACACACGAGGCCAAGGACCTGGAGGAGCTGTCGTCGGGCATCCGCATCGTCAACCCCATCATGGGTGTGGCGTTCTGGAAGCCCGAGGTCGATGTGAAAGCCGAAGAGGTCACGGTGCGCTTCGAGGAAGGCCAGCCGGTGGCGCTCAATGGCCAGACCTTCGACTCGCCTGTGGACATGTTCCTCAAGGCCAATGAGATCGGCGGACGCCATGGCCTGGGCATGAGCGACCAGATCGAGAACCGCATCATCGAGGCCAAGAGCCGTGGTATCTACGAGGCCCCTGGCATGGCGCTGCTGCACATCGCCTACGAGCGCCTGGTCACCGGCATCCACAACGAAGACACCATCGAGCAGTACCGCATCAACGGCCTGCGGCTGGGGCGTCTGCTTTACCAGGGTCGCTGGTTCGACCCGCAGGCCATCATGCTGCGCGAGACCGCACAGCGCTGGGTGGCCCGTGCCGTGACCGGCGAAGTGACGCTGGAATTGCGCCGGGGCAACGACTACTCCATCCTCAACACGGAATCGCCCAACCTGACCTACGCGCCGGAACGCCTGTCGATGGAAAAGGTGGAAGACGCGCCGTTCAGCCCGCTGGACCGCATCGGCCAGCTGACCATGCGCAACCTGGACATCACCGACACGCGCGGCAAGCTGGGCATCTATGCCCAGACCGGACTGCTGTCGCTGGGCGAAGGCGCCAGCATGTTGCGCCTGGAAGGCGAAAAGCAGCCTTGAGCCGCTGAGAAGCTGAGGATTTGCGAGGCAGCGCTGGGTCAGCGCGGATCGGCCACCCACTCGAAGCGGCGGTCGATCAGATCCGGGTCGTCGAAGTGCCTTCGCCCGACGAAGGCGGTCGCATGGTGACCCCACTGGCGCTGGGCGCCCGGATCACGTACGCCCATTGGCCAGAACAGCCAGCGTTCACCGCGCTGGGTACCGGCCACGATACCATCCGGCCCATACAGGCTTCGGCGTGCCTGCGGCCCGCCCGGCGTCCAGGGCAGGCTGCGCAGCGTGTCCTCGTCGTCAAAGGCGTACGGCGTGCCACTCGGGTCGGCCGAGACGCCCACCGCCATGAGGTAGTGGGTGGCGGCATCCAGCCGCAACACCACCCGCTCACCAGGACCCGGTCGTACCAGCGGTGCAGGACTGAATACCCACTCAATACCAACCTCCGGTGACGGTTTCTCGCGCAGTTGCCGGTCCGGGAAGAACAGGTGATAGCAGCCGCAGGCATGGATGCTGTCATACAGCAGGGGCTGCCCCTGGGTGTCCAGGGTGACCCGCCAGATCACACCATCCAGGCGCCCCCCCAGCAGGTCCAGTGGCCCGGTGCGCGGCCGTTCGGAAAACCAGGCCAGGTAGACCAGTTGAACCAGAGTTTCTCCGCCCAGGCGCGTGTAAGTCAGACGGCGGTAGACCACGGGATCGTCCGTCCGGACCTTGGGCAAGCCATCGGCCCCCCAGACGATCCGTCCCGGCCGGTCATGGTCAGCGAGATACCGGATTTCGAACACCGGTGCGTGGCGGTCCAGCAGAGCCGCAGTCAACAGGCCATCCAGCCGGGGGATGCCCAGGGCATTGCGCTGCGCCAGCCGAAAGGCCTGCGCCACCGACTCGTGGTCGGGAAGTGTCCGCACAGAGGCTGGCGTGTACCGTCGAAACGGTGCTTCGGTGTGGACGCGCACAGACTCGCGGTTGAACACATCCAGCGTCGCTGCCTGCCAGCGCTGGACGCCCCATCCGAATGGCACCCGGGTCAGCGGGTACAGTCCCGCCCAACGGGCCGCCACGCTGTAGGCATCGGGTACCGGGTCGGTGACCAGCAGCCGCGATTGAAGCGCCGGTGAAGCCAGGACCGCAGCTGTCAGCCGGGTACTGCACTCGGTCAGACGCAGGCCGACCTGCTCGCGCGCACGCTCCTCGACCGGAGCTGCCAGCCAGGTGGTCAGCTCGGATTCGGGCAGGTTGCTCAACTCGACCTGTCTGCCGGCCATGCCTTGCCGGTGCAGGAGGTCGACCCAGTCAGCCATGGCCGCCGGATCGCGCGCGGCTTCGGCGCGAAATGCGTCGCTGATGCGCGAGGATCTCAGCTGCGGGAAGCCTTTGACCGGTACATCCTGCGCATCCCTCACCCCAGCGGCATCGACCACCTGATCGAGTTCGTCCATCCAGATCGCACAGTCCGACAATTCCGGACCGGCGTCTTGCCAGACCTCCATGACCCGACCCGAAAGACTGGCGCACCCAGACAAGGCAAGCAAGCTCGCCAGCAGCCCGGCAAGGCCAGCAAACGACCTCATCCCGATCCCCTGGCGAGCCGGGCCCGGCGCTCGATTTCGCTGACCAGACCCTCAAACTGCCGACGCAGGTTGTCGCGCATGACTGGTCGCGTCAGGAAACCTGGCAGACGCGATGCGGGCTCCACCCTGCCCTGCCATTCCAGCAACTGCAGGCGAACGCCACCGGGACCGTCAATCGGCGTGAGCCGGTACTCGCCCTCCAGCCGGCGCAGGTCGCCCCGCAGCAGGCGCACGCGGATGCGATCGGGCGGCAGCTCATGCACGGTAACCACCACATCTACCGAGATGCCGAAGAACAGCACCTGCGCCCGTCCTGACTGGGCCACCGTGGCGCCGTCGGGACGGCGTTCGAGGATCTCGCTGCGGGACATGCCCGGCACCCAGTCGGCCACGTTCTCGTAGTCGGTGATGGTGGACCAGACCACGTCGCGCGGCGCGTCAAGCAACACGCGCATGTGCAACTCCAACTCTCTGTCGTGCTCCTGTGTGCTGATATCGACCGGCGCCGCCATCAGCCAGGCAGGCCAGGCCAGGGAGCACACCAGCGCCAGCAGCAGACGCGACATCACGCCACCCCAGCCGACCGGACCCGGCATCATGCGCATGAAGGCTTCCCGGCAGACCCCATGGTCGGAGCCCCGTCAGAGCACCACCGGCTCCGGCTCCAGCCGGATGCCGAAACGCTCGTAGACGCTGGTCTGGATGGCCCTGGCCAGCGTCATCACCTCACCACCGGTGCATGGGTGCTCGGCATTGCCCCGGTTCACCAGTACCAGGGCCTGTTTCTCGTAGACGCCCGCGTGCCCCAGGGTCTTGCCCTTCCAGCCACAGGCATCGATCAGCCAGCCGGCGGCCAGCTTCACGGTGCCATCGGGCATGGGGTAGTGCACCACCTTGGGGTCGCGCGCGATGATGTCGGCGCACTGCTCGGGCGTGACCGTGGGGTTCTTGAAGAAGCTGCCGGCGTTGCCGATGAGCGCCGGGTCCGGCAGCTTGGCCCGGCGGATGGCCACCACCCAGTCGAAGATCTGGCGCGCATCCGGCGCGTGGATACCCGTCTCGGCCATCTTGCGTTCGAGGTCCAGATAACCGAGCACCGGCTTCCAGGGACGGGGCAGCCAGAAGCGGACCCTTGTGATCAATGCGCGTCCGGCCAGCCCCATGCCGCGACTGTCAGATGGCACGTGTTTGAACACCGAATCGCGGTAGCCGAATCCGCACTGGGCCGCGTCGAGCGTGAACGAACGTCCGCTGTCGAGGTCGATGGCGTCGAGCGAATGGAACTGGTCCTGCAGCTCCACACCATAGGCGCCGATGTTCTGTACCGGTGCGGCACCCACAGTGCCCGGGATCAGCGCCAGGTTCTCCAGTCCAGGCCACCCCTGGTCGAGCGTCCAGGCCACGAAGTCGTGCCAGTTTTCTCCGGCGCCCGCCTCGACCAGCCAGCCTTTGGGGGTTTCCTCGACAAGGCAGCGCCCCGGGATCTCCACCTTGAGGACGAGACCGGTCACATCGCCAGTGATCACCAGATTGCTGCCACCTCCCAGCACAAAATGGGGCGCACGGCCCCATTCGGGCTGGGCCATCAGGCCCAGCAGGTCCGACGGATGGCGTATCCGCGCCAGCCGCTCGGCACGCGCAGCGATGCCGAAGCTGTTGTAAGGCTGGAGAGAGACCTGTTTCTCGACTAACATGCCCGGATTGTCTCATTCACACTTTTCCTGATCGCGCCACATGCCCTCTTTTGACACCAAACTCGAAGCCGATTTCGTCGAAGTGAAGAACGCGGTGGAAAACACCGCCAAGGAGATCGGCACCCGTTTCGATTTCAAGGGAACCAGCGCGGCGGTTGAACTCAAGGACAAGGAAATCACCTTGTTTGGCGACGCTGATTTCCAGCTTCAGCAGGTCGAGGACATCCTGCGCAACAAACTGACCAAGAGGAGCGTGGATGTGCGTTTCCTGGATGTCGGCAAGGTGGAGAAAGTCGGCGGCGACAAGGTCAAACAGGTGCTCAAGGTGCGCAACGGCATTGCCAGCGAAGACGCCAAGAAGATCCAGCAGGTCATCAAGAACAGCAAGATGAAGGTGCAGGCTGCCATTCAGGGCGATTCGGTTCGGGTCAGCGGGGCCAAGCGGGATGACCTGCAGGCGGCCATGGCGTTGATTCGCAGCGAGATGAAAGACTTGCCCTTGTCTTTTGACAACTTCAGGGATTGATGTCGCCCCCACGCTCCACCGCTTCGCGGGTCGCTGCCCCCCGAGGGGGCTCGCACGCCTTGGGGCGGCCCGGCGGCGTGCG
>Ga0208242_100087_pt1 | contig 127494 bp, 126 predicted proteins | sample SubbioAug_CSW13A_FD_184825 | JGI IMG/M metagenome (GOLD analysis project Ga0208242, IMG submission 184825) | Serpentinite rock and fluid subsurface biosphere microbial communities from McLaughlin Reserve, California, USA - CR12Aug_CSW13A (SPAdes) | ecosystem: Environmental > Terrestrial > Deep... | reverse complement strand
CTAAAACAGGGGTCAGGTTTGATATCTGACCTAGCTCTGGCACGAGTTTATTGCTACCAGTTAGATCAAATATCAAACCTGACCCCAAGATGCCTGAGTAATATCAAATATCAAACCTGACCCCAAGATGCCTGAGTAATATCAAATATCAAACCTGACCCCAGTTGACTTTTTTCTGGCATTGTTCATATTCATGAATGAGTTGAGCGATGATTTTTTTGACGGGGAGGATTTCTTTGATGCGATGGAAGAATTCGCCGGAGAAGACCAGACCGTTTTCGATGTCTCCGTCTACGGCTTTTTCTAAAGCATCTAAAATACAAAAGCTATGTGTACAATGTTTTAGGCAGCCCTGGCATTCTTGAGTGGATAATAAGTTCTTATGTTCCAGTAGCCTTTCGGTGAGACGATTACGGATTGCCCGGCCGGGAAGGCCAACAGGACTGTCTATCAGTACGGAGTCTTCGGGAGAACTGCTTAGGTACAGTTCCTTAAACTTATCGCTGGCTTCACATTCTTCGCTGGCCACAAAGCGGGTGGCCATCTGTACGCCGCTGGCACCGCACTCTAAAGCTCTGGCAATATCACAGCCGTCCATTATGCCGCCTGCTGCGATTACCGGGATATTGACGGCACTGACCACTTCGGGAAGAATGTCAAAGATAGAACGATCTGTACCAAGGTGGCCGCCTGCCTCTTTACCCTCAACTATAATTGCAGCGGCGCCCATTTTTTCTGAGAGCTTCCCCACACGGGCTGATGATGCCATGGAAAATACAGGGACATTAAACTCTCTGCCCCAAGCGAAAACGTCCCGGGAGAAACCGGCCCCGGAAACAATAAAATCAATTTTTTCGATCATGGCAGCTTTAACTAACTGGGCAAATTGAGTAGCAGCAAAAAGAACATTCACGCCGATATAACCTGACGTTAATCCCCTTGCTTTACGAATTTCTTCCTGCAGGGCCTGGACACTGAGGCCAGTGCCGGCAATAATGCCGATTGCTCCTTCGTTGGCCACAGCAGCTGCCAGTTTTGCGGTTGCCACACGCACTGCCATACCACCCTGAATGATTGGAAATTTTGCATGTATATGGCCGATGTTAAGCTGGGGCATCAACTTGGAATCACTTTCCTCTCTCAATTCAGTTTTGCCTAAAGGGCACTATACTGCATTATACACCAAATGAATTGAAAAAGAAACCAGAAATAGTCCTTATCTGCCAATAGCCGCGTCATAGTCTCATTTACTGTTCATCAAGAATTCGCTTCTCTCCATCCAGTGTGCGTATATGCTTAATATTTTGTGTTACTTCCAACACACCCAGGTATTCGCCGTTTTCATTCCGAACAGGGAAATAGCGAATATAAACGAACATTCCCTGCATCTGAATCCAGAAATCAGCATGCTCGCGACGATTATTCTTAAAGTCATCCACAATTCTTTCCACTACGTGGACACTGTCCGGAGGGTGGCAATTCTCCACATTTCGTCCGATAATTGCTGGAGTACGGGGAAATATCCGTTCTTTTCCTGCTGAAAAATAGCGGACGATGTCATCTTTATCAACAAAAGTAATGTCAAAGGGAAGAGTTTTAAGCATGCTGTTTAATTGTTCTGTGGTAAAGAACCCGGTATCAAGTTTTATAAATCCCAAAGCCTGGGTAACGTCGGCCGATTTTCCCTTTGCATCTGCAGTCCATGGCTTAGGTGTTATAAGCGAATAGCCAATATCATCACTCTGACTATAGACTTCCTCCCACTCATCCGGAGCCAGAGTTTCCAGGCACATGGGAAAGAGAATGTTTTCTTCTTTATAGAAGAGTTCTTTTATTGTGTTAAGCGTGGGTATGACATGATCGGTGATTTCACGGGTCAGTCTTTTATCGGCCAGGGTGTCTGAGTCTTGTAAGAGGGACGTAATATTTTTTAAGTCTCGTCTAATCTCATCATGTAAAGACCACATGACTTTAGGCGGGCCGGTTATGCCGTTTTTTTCTAAATAGGGAAAAATAATATTTTCCTTACGACTGAAGTGCTTCTCCAGAGTTAAAAGGGATTCATGATGATCACGCCACTTTTGTAAAAGTGGCGCAACATCTGCACCTGTAGTGGCCGTGGATATTTCGGAAACGATTGCTTCAATATTAGCAATAACCTTAGAAAGTGCTTTGTTCTCTTCCTTAAAGGTATGTATCGGGTGACCCTGGAGTACTTCCGCCTGTTCCTGTACATCTAATGAGTCTTTAAACACAGCTGTATGTACGTCGCAAAGGCGTTTAATTTCTTCGGCAGGCATACCTTCTTCAATTAGCATTTGCTCCATTGCAGAAATTTCCGTGGCTCCGACATGTTCGAGAAGCTCCTTAAACCGCTCTTTAACGCTCTCTACGCTCTGGCCAGAGTGAAGGTCTGTAATCATTTCCTTCAGCATTTTTTGCCGGTGTTCGCGGTTGTTAATAAGTTCGCTCATTCTGTGGCCTCCTCAACTTAGTTTATTCTAGCTATAAAAGATCTTGTTTTAAATGATACCGTCTAGTTCTAGTATTAGTTTTAACGCTATTGTTAAACCCGTATTAGCTAATAACTTAATTCTGAGATTTAATATAAAGAGCTTTTCTTTTTCTGCGAGATACTGTAAAATTGGTTTCAGAAGATTGTCGGAGGAGAGGGAATTATGAAGAAATCAGTCTGTTTTTTTCTGATACTATTACTGGTAGTACTTTTTACCGGTTGTGGCAAGCAGGGTGCGCCTCCCCCTGTTGATACGCCTCCTGCGGATCAGGGAAATACTCCTGACAACGGTACGGATTTGGGTGACTCCCTTGAGCCGTCGGAGATAGACGCTTGGTTGGAGAACTCTAAGAATCTTTTTTTAGCTCAATCTAAAGAGTTGGATGGGCAACAATATCTTCTTGTAACATACGGTATGAAGCCAAGCGGTGGCTATAACGTTGATATTATTGATGTTCTGGAAAGTGATGACATGATTGCTGTAACTGTTGAGTTTACCAAGCCTGCTCCGGGCCAGTCGGTAACACAAGCGATTACATTTCCTTACGACCTTGCCGTTATCAACGCAACTGGCCTGCCTGTGGAATTTATTCCCACGGGCGATGAGTTTTACATCCCGTTACTTTTGGGCATAGAAGAACTCAAGCCTATAGTGGCCCAGTCTGCCGGTATTAAAGCCTTCGCCCCTGAGCCGGGTGCAGTAGTCGGGAAGAAATTCACCGCTGAAGGTGTGGCAAATGTATTCGAGGGTAATGTTCTTTATAAGGTCTACGATGATAACAATACCGTTTTAGTAAGCGGCTTTACAACGGCTACAATGGGAGATTGGGGTTATTTTCTGGTAAACGTGACAGTGGATGATTCCATAAGCGTAAAGGAATTGCTGCTGGAGCTTTATACGCAAAGCGCCAAGGACGGGAGCATACAGGATTTGGTTCAAATTGATTTGAGCATAGAGTAAGAAATAGTAACCTCAGCGTAGTGGGCAGGGGTTAGTTTTTTTGCAAACTTTGGCATGGGAATTGCGTGTTATAAATAGCAGAAAGGTATAGAACGACTGGCCTGCTGCGGTAAAACATAGTGTTGTTGCGATTTTTTTCCTGCAGCATATGCCTGCAATAAACTGCAGGGTATGAAGAGAATTGCAAAATAATTCTGACAGCGGAGTTGAGATGTTAGATTGTGAGAACAATTAACAATTGACACAAACAAAATATTCAGATTATAATGATATCGCGTAATGTAAAATCGGGGGATTTTATGTTACGTTAAGCTACTTAAGCTTTTCAAATTAAAAACTGGAGGGGAAAAAATGAAGAGAAAAATGTTTTTAGTTCTGGTTATCGTGCTGATCGCTGCCCTTGCACTCTCAGGTTGCGGCAAAAAGCCTGATGCCACCACACCCACACCTCAACAACCGGTTGAAGAGTTTATCAAAATCGGGTCTGTTATGCCGGTAACCGGCGCCATCGCTACCTTTGGCGTATCCTCAGTGGAAGCTATTGAACTGGCTTTCAAAGAGATTAATGCCGAGGGCGGAGTGTTAGGCGGCAAGAAACTGAAGCTGTATAACGAAGATAACCGGAGCACGGCGGAAGAAACCGCTACTGCATTCCAGAAACTGATTGAGCAGGAGAAAGTTGTTGCAATCATCGGTTCCGTGGCCAGTAGCCACTCCCTGGCCGGTGCCCCCATCGCTCAGGATGCCAAAATTCCGACAATCTCCCCCACTTCCACAAACCCTGCCGTGACACTAATCGGCGACTACATTTTCCGCGCCTGCTTCCTTGACCCGTTCCAGGGAGAAATGATGGCGAAATTTGCCCTAAATGAGCTTGGTCTTACAACTGCAGCGATGATCGTGGAACAGGAAAGCGATTATGCCAAAGGGTTAGCCCAGTTCTTTAAGCAGCATTTTGAAGCTGGCGGCGGCACAGTCGTTCAGACCGAGGAATTCAGCAACCAGGACAAAGACTTCACCGCTATTCTCACCAACATTAAAGCGAAGAACCCAGAATTTGTCTATATTCCGTCCTACTATGACACAGTAGGCCCCATCCTCCGTCAGGCCAAAGATATGGAACTGAATGCTCAATTTGGCGGCGGGGACGGCTGGGATTCCGCCGACCTGTTCGACCTCGCCGGTGATGCAGCGAACGGCGGCTTTTTCAGCAACCACTACTCTCCAGACATTGACTCACCTGAAGTAAAGAAATTCCTTGCTTCCTACATGGCTGAATACGGCAAAGTACCCGATGCCTTGGCCGCGCTGGCATATGATGCAGCATACCTGATGGCCCGCGCCATCGACGCTGCCGGTTCCACCGACGGCACAGCCATCCGTGACGCTTTGGCTGCAATCACATTTACCGGCGTCAGCGGCAACATCGTATTTGACGCAAATGGTGACCCCGTGAAAACCGGAGTCATTGTCGGCATCGAGAACCAGACACAGGTCTATAAGGCTACAATCCAACCTTAATTTGATTGCGACCACCTAAGGAGAGGGGCGCTTAGTGCGCCCCTCTTTCAAAGTTAACGCAAGGAGTGAAAATCGCTTGACCATAACTCAGCAGGTTATTCAGCAGCTTATTAACGGAATTTCACTGGGCAGTGTTTATGCTCTGATTGCCCTGGGCTACACCATGGTTTACGGTATCATCCGGCTGATTAATTTCGCCCATGGCGAAGTGTTTATGATTGGAGCTTTTGTTGGTTATTTTGCTATTACCGTTTTGGGTTTACCTTTTATTGCCGCCATCATTATCGCCATGGTTTTTTGTGCCATCCTCGGCATGATTGTGGAACGTCTGGCGTATAAGCCACTGCGCAAAGCGCACCGTGTGGCTGCGCTGATGACCGCTGTCGGCGTCTCCATGTTTTTTCAGAATGCAGCCATTGCTCTCAAATGGATTGGCGCATCACCAAAAGGATTCCCAAGAGTTATTGAAGTGCAGAGATATCATATCATGGAGAATGTTTCTATAACTTCGGACAGGCTCCTGACAATGGGAGTAGCATTGCTGCTAATGTTTTTACTGCAGTTTATCGTCCATAAGACCTTAATGGGGAAAGCAATGCGTGCCGTCTCGCTGGACAAGGATACGGCACAATTGATGGGCATAAATGTGGACAAAACTATATCCTTTACATTCGCACTTGGATCTGCCCTGGCTGCCGCTGCGGGAGTTCTGTTTGCGCTAAATTACGGTGTGGTTGTGTACCAGATGGGGCTGTTGCCCGGCCTAAAGGCGTTCGTCTCGGCGGTGCTGGGGGGAATTGGTATTATCCCCGGAGCCATGCTGGGAGGAATGCTGATTGGTATTGTGGAAGTATCTGTCAGTGCTGCTGGCTATTCGATGGTTCGTGACGCCGTAGCCTTTACCATTTTGATTCTTGTCTTACTGGTAAGGCCGGCCGGATTATTCGGCAAAAATGTCAGGGAGAAGGTGTAGCCATGAAGCGCTTTCAGTCACTGCTACAGATTCTTATCGCGGTAGGCATCGGCCTTTTTTTACAAGTATTGATAAACAACGGTATGATAAACCCGTATTATGCTCATGTCATGACAAATATGTGTATCTTTATTACCGCAGCCGTAAGTCTTAACCTGATTAACGGTATCTGCGGTCAGTTTTCACTGGGCCATGCCGGTTTTATGGCCGTGGGTGGTTATACTGCGGCAATTATTACGAAAAACACGTCTCTGTTTGTGCCCGCCATGATCTCCGGACAACCCCGCTTCTTCTTAGCAACGTTAATCGGCGGGATTGTAGCCGCATTTATCGGTCTGTTGGTAGGCCTGCCTTCACTGCGCCTGCGCGGTGACTACCTGGCAATTACCACACTGGGCTTTGGTGAGATTATACGTATACTTTTGCTTAACTGGCAATTTGTTGGCGGTGCCAGTGGTTACTTTGGCCTGAAAAAATACACCAACTTTACGTGGGCCTATATTCTGGCTATTATTACCATTGTGATTATCCGTAATTTTATTCAGTCTTCGCATGGACGCGCCTGTATTTCTATTCGCGAGGATGAGATTGCTGCAGAAACCATGGGCGTGCCAACCACCCGTTACAAGGTTATCGCTTTCGTTATTGCTGCGTTCTTTGCGGGCACAGCGGGCTCAATGATGGGCCATGTGAACAGGATGGTAAGCCCGGCCAGCTTTACGTTTATGCTGTCTATTGAAATTCTGCTTATGGTAGTGTTGGGCGGTCTGGGAAGTATCAGTGGTTCAGTAGGCGCCGCCATCTTTTTAACGTTTGCCAATGAAGCGTTGCGTCGCTTCCGCGCGTTCCGCATGATTCTCTATTCATTAATGATGATTGTGATTATGATTTTCCGTCCTAAAGGGTTACTGGGAACGAAAGAAATATCGCTCCATGACATAAATAAGACAATGACAGGTATCCTGACAAAATTTAAGCGACCTGTGAAAAAAGACAATCCGGTGGAAACTTCCGAATAAGGGGGGAATTCAAATGCCAGTACTGGAAACAACAAACTTATGCATCCGTTTTGGCGGTTTGACGGCTGTTAGCGACTTTAATATCTGTCTGGAAGACGGCGAACTGGTTGGTCTTATAGGACCGAACGGCGCAGGCAAAACGACAGTGTTTAATTTGCTGACCGGCGTGTATGAACCGACCGAAGGGGCGATTTCCTTCTGTAACGAAGCTCTGTGCTCCGCCGGAAAGGCGCTGCAACCATACCGTATTACGATGAAGGGGATGGCGCGCACATTTCAGAATATCCGCTTGTTTAAAGAGCTTTCCGTTATTGATAATGTAAAGATTGCCTACCACCAGAATGTAAAATACGGATTATTACCAGCTTTCCTGCACGCCGGACCCTATGCGGCGGAAGAGAAAGAAATTGAGAAAAAAGCCATAGACTTTTTAGAGATATTTAACCTGCACGGCAAAAAGGATGAGCAGGCAAAAAACCTGCCCTACGGAGAACAACGGCGTCTGGAAATTGCCCGGGCACTGGCTACAAACCCCAAGCTGCTACTTTTAGATGAGCCTGCGGCGGGTATGAACCCGCAGGAGACCTCGCAGTTAATGGAGCTGATCCGTTTCATTCGAGACAAGTTTAAACTGACAATTTTACTCATTGAGCACGATATGGCTCTTGTCATGGGTGTGTGTGAGCGCATTTATGTGCTTGATTACGGTAAAATTATTGCTCATGGCTCTCCCGCCGAAATCCGCTGTGACCCCAAAGTAATTGAAGCCTATCTCGGGGAGGCTGTATAATGCTAAAAATTGAAAACCTGCATGTTTATTACGGCGCTATTCACGCTATCAAAGGTGTTTCCCTGGAAGTTAATGAAGGGGAGATCGTTACACTGATTGGCGCTAACGGTGCCGGAAAAACGTCCATACTACGTACCATCTCCGGTCTGGAAAGAGCAAAAGAAGGTACCGTTGAATATATGTCACAAAATATCGGCGCTCTACCTGCTACGGAAATTGTAAAAATGGGCATTTCCCACGTCCCCGAGGGACGGCGTGTTTTCACAAACCTGACAGTGACGGAGAATTTAGAGCTTGGTGCGTATCTTTCTAAAAACAAAAAAGCTAACGCTGCAAGTATGAAGCTGGTGTTTGAACACTTTCCCCGTCTCCATGAACGCCGTAACCAGGTGTCCGGCACACTTTCCGGCGGAGAACAGCAAATGCTTGCCATGGGCCGCGCTCTGATGTCCAAACCCAAACTGATGATGTTGGACGAGCCTTCCATGGGCCTTGCCCCAATCCTTGTCAGACAAATCTTCTCCATAATTGAAGAAATCCACAAAGAAGGCACAACGATTCTGCTGATTGAGCAGAATGCTCATATGGCACTCTCCATCGCTGATAAAGGATATGTGCTTGAGACGGGTAAAATAGTTATTCAGGGCCCGGCCAAGGAACTTCTGGAGAGCGAAGATGTAAGAAATGCTTATCTTGGCGGAGCCGCCGCCGATGCCAAGTGCTAATGACAGAACTTTTTCTAAAAGAGCTGCAAGTAATTGCGGCTCTTTGCTTTAGCGTTTATAATAGTTAAATAACTCTTTGAGCAATATAAGAGGGGTGATGGACATGGAAACGGAGAACAGACGCCGGGAATTGTTAACACTTCTGCAAGAAGGCGGTGAGCCTGTGACAGGTAATGAACTGGCTAAACGTTTTGGTGTCAGCAGGCAGGTTGTCGTCCAGGATATTGCTATTTTAAGAGCGGCCGGTGAGAAGGTTTTGGCCACACCGCAGGGGTACTTAATCCCCCGGGCGAGATTCGAACCGGTGGTCAGGGCTGTTGTAGCCTGTCGCCATTCACGGGAACAGATTGAAGAAGAGATTGGTATCATTGTGGACCTGGGTGGGAAAGTGCTGGACGTGATTGTGGAGCACCCTGTGTATGGTGAAATGCGAGGCAACTTAATGATTGCCAGCCGCCGTGATTTGTCAATATTTTTAGAGCACCTGAGCAAGACGGAAGCCCAGCCTTTGTCTGCACTGACTGATGGGGTACATCTGCATACAATAGAGGCGACTGCCCAAACAATTATTAAAGAGATCTTCTCCCAACTGAATCAGGCAGGATTCTTAGTCCGGTAATGAGATGTATTTACAGTTGACAAGACACATGTCCCGTGCGATAATCTATTACAAATACGGGAGAGGATGTTTGCTGTTATGCCGAAGCAAGAATCAAACTTACTTGAACGGGTAAAAGAGCTGAAGGCAGAGCGTAACGCGGTAATTCTGGCCCATAACTACCAGATTGATGAAGTCCAGGATGCCGCCGATTATGTGGGAGATTCCTTCGGTTTAAGCCGAGTCGCCGCGGAAACTGATGCCGATGTCATCGTTTTCTGCGGTGTTCATTTTATGGCGGAAGGCGCCTCAATTTTGGCTCCTGACAAGATTGTACTTTTACCGGAAATCCTTGCCGGGTGTCCGATGGCTGATATGGTTACGGCTGATGCGCTGCGGGAAAGAAAGAAACAGCACCCTGATGCGGCCGTTGTTACCTATGTCAACTCTTCAGCCGCCGTCAAGGCGGAAAGCGATATTTGTGTAACTTCTTCAAATGCAGTGAATGTGGTTAATTCACTGGATGCCGAAGAAATACTATTTGTCCCGGATATGAATCTGGGCAATTTTGTGGCTGAACGCACCGACAAGAGGATGATTCTCTGGGAAGGATACTGTGTAACACATCATCGTGTTCGTGCCGCTGATGTTACGGCTGCCCGCAACGCTCACCCGGATGCTGTTGTTGTTGTTCATCCCGAGTGTCGGCCGGAAGTGGTAAAAGCTGCGAATTACGCATTCTCCACCAGCGGGATTCTGAGCTTTGCCAGGGAAACTGAGCATAAAAAAATGATTATTGGCACTGAAATGGGTCTTATCTATCGCCTGCGTCAGGAGAACCCGGACAAACAGTTTTTTCTGTTGCATCAGGGGCTGGTTTGTCCGAATATGAAATACACAAACTTAGAAAAAGTTGTTACTGCGCTGGAAACAATGCAGCCGCAGATTACTGTTTCCGACGATGTTCGGGAGCCGGCTCGCAGGGCGCTGATGCGCATGCTGGCCGTGCAGTAGGGCGTGGTACTGTGTATCTTACAAAGAATCAATATGATGTGCTGGTTATTGGCAGCGGCATTGCCGGGCTATATGCCGCACTAAAAGCGGCCGAGTTTTCCCGTGTTTGCCTGTTAACCAAGGGAGAGCTCCACCAGACGAATACCTGGCTGGCTCAGGGCGGAATTGCGGCCGCTTTCGGTGAAGATGACAGCCCCGAGCAGCACTTGGCCGATACACTGGAGGCCGGAGCGGGAATCTGCGACCGGGATGCTGTTGCTATTATGGCAGAAGAAGGGCCGCTTCATGTGGCGGAACTAATTCAGCTTGGCACTCCTTTCGATTCTTCCCGGGGTAAAATAGCACTAACCAGAGAAGGTGCCCATCGCAGAAATCGTGTGCTACACTGCGGCGGGGATGCTACCGGACGTATGATTCAGGAAACGTTGCAGCAAAGAGTAATTGACCATGAAGCGATTACTGTCTGCGAAAATATATTTGTTACGGATTTAGTTTCTTCACAGGGGATAGTTTCCGGTGTCAAAACCTTGTCCGGAGAGATTTACCGGGCCGGGTCGGTTATTTTGGCTACAGGCGGCTTAGGCCAGGTATTTTCACGTACCACCAACCCTGTTTGTGCAACGGCCGATGGTGTTGCCATGGCTTATCGGGCCGGTGCCGAAATTGCTGATATGGAGTTTGTCCAGTTTCATCCCACAGTATTTTATGACCATCGCAGTGAAGAAACATTTTTAATCTCTGAAGCTGTACGTGGTGAAGGTGCGGTTCTGCGTAACGCAAAGGGTGAAAGATTTATGGACAGCTACCACGAAATGGCTGAACTGGGCCCCAGGGATGTTGTGGCCCGGGCCATTCTGGATCAGATGCTGCGGGAAGAAAGCAATCAGGTGTGCCTTGATATTACGCACAGGGATAAGTCTTTTCTTGTAAAAAGGTTTCCGACAATTTGTAAAATGGCGGAGCAGGCGGGGTATGATTTATCCTGTGATTTTCTTCCTGTTTCACCGGCTGCCCATTATGCCATGGGGGGCATTAAGGCCGGCGTTAATGGTGAAACCAACCTGCCCGGACTGTATGCCTGCGGGGAGGTTGCCTGTAGCGGTGTGCATGGAGCCAACAGGCTAGCCAGTAATTCTCTGCTTGAAGGCCTTGTTTTTGCAGCACGTGCCGTAAAATATATAGAGAAAAAAGGGAAAACACTCCCGGCAAAAATGAATAATCAGGCATACGAACAGGCGGCCTTACCCCTGGTACAGGGCGTCGGCACGTTGCGTTCTGAATTGCAACGGCGTATGTTCGAACAGGCCGGTGTCCTCCGTGACGGTAGCAACTTAAAGGAGCTATGGCATTTTTTTGAGAAAAACGCTAGATTGCTGAACTTAAAAGCTGTCAATCGTCAGGAATGGGAGCTGCAAAACTTATTTACTGCGGCCAGTTTAATTGTGCGGGCCGCTATGCATAGGACTGAGAGCAGGGGCGGTCATTTTCGACTTGACTATCCTGCATCTGACTCAGCCTGGATGCATCGTTTAAGTTGGTCCAATAAACAAAAGGGGGACTATTCCCGTGAATATATTGCAGTATAGGGCTGTTGTGGCAGCGGCGTTGTCTGAGGATCTTAGTTTCGGCGACCGTACCACCGACAGTATCTTTCGTGATGAACAGGCAATTGCGGAAATTGTTACCCGGGAGACCGGTGTAGTAGCCGGGCTGACTGTTGCCGCCGAAACGTTTGCGCAGGTGGATAGCCGGGTTTTGTTTACACCACAACACAACGATGGGGACTCTATCAAGCCAGGTGACTGTCTGGCGAGGATTGAAGGACCGATAGCCGCCATTTTAAAAGGTGAAAGAACGGCGCTAAACTTTTTACAGAGGATGTCCGGAATCGCTACCATGACACAATCCGCCGTCCAACAGCTAACCGGAACTCTCGCAAAGGTTACCGATACCCGCAAAACAACTCCGGGTCTACGTATTCTGGAGAAATATGCAGTCCGTGTCGGTGGAGGGGAGAATCACCGCTTTCACTTGGGGGATATGGTTTTAATTAAAGATAACCATATCCGTGGCGCAGGATCTATTAAAGAAGCAGTTTCAAGAGTTAGGGAGCATGCAGGCTTTACGGTAAAAATTGAGGTGGAAGCTGCGTCGTTGGCGGATGTGAAGGAAGCGTTGTCCAGTAATGTGGAGATTATCATGCTGGACAATATGACAAACGAGGAGATGTCTGAGGCAGTTAAGATGGTGGCAGGCCAAGCCTTAGTGGAAGCATCCGGCGGGATAACACTTACACGGTTGCGTGAAGTGGCTGAAACAGGAGTGGATATAATATCACTCGGCTATCTTACCCACGGCTACCGTGCTCTGGATTTATCGTTAAATATAGTGTGATTAAAAAAGAAATGGCATGCTAACAGACATGCCATTTCTTTTTTTTAAATTATGAATTTTAACATATTATTTATGTTATTGTCCGAGGTCTTTGATAAAATAATGATGACTTTATTATTATACGTTTCCACATCACGTTTCCGTGTTGCTTTACTTTTTACCTTCTGGTAAAATTAACATAGCTCCATGGTTTATTTAAAGGGGGAAAATAATGACTCGTCAAGATAAAATTTATGATTTGCTGGTTTTAGGTGCCGGTCCGGCTGGTTTAACAGCAGCGATATACGCATCCCGTTCCCGGTTATCAGTTCTGGTCATTGAGGAAATGCTATCAGGGGGGCAAATTGCTACAACGGAAAAAGTTGAAAATTACCCGGGTTTCCCTGAAGGAATTGGCGGACTGGAACTGGGACAACTTCTGGAGGATCAGGCACGCAACTTTGGTGCAGAAATGGCACTGGCTACAGTTGAGAAAGTTGTGCTGTTGGGGGACAGTAAAGAGGTACATACCACTGACGGCGTTTTTCGAGGCAGAACGATGCTGATTGCTACCGGTACCCGTTCCCGGCCTTTAGGTGTTCCCGGTGAAGAAGAATTAAAAGGAAGAGGTGTCTCCTACTGCGTAACCTGTGATGGTTCTTTCTTTCAGGATAAAACAGTGATGGTGGTGGGCGGGGGAGATTCTGCTTTGGAAGAAGCTCTTGTGCTTACTAAGTTTGCTGCTAAAGTTTATGTAGTACACCGGCGGGATGAATTGCGTGCCATCGGTATTTTACAGGATAGAGTTAAAGAGCATGCCAAGATAGAACTGATATTAAGCACTGAAGTGGAAAAAATTAAAGGTGAAGAGCGTGTAGAAAGTGTAACTCTTCGCAGTAAGGCACAGAATAAACAATGGGATATCCCCATTGACGGGATTTTTCTCTATGTGGGGCTTGTCCCCAATACTCAGTTTCTGAATGGTTCACTGAAACGTACGGAACAGGGTTATCTCGTTACCAGCGATGCCATGGAAACTTCTATCCCCGGGGTATTTGCCGCCGGTGATATTCGCGAGAAAGGACTACGTCAAGTGGTTACCGCAGTGGCAGACGGCGCCATTGCTGCTATCAGCGCGGCCAAGTATCTGGACGAACTAACCGAGAAGGAGGATAAACAATGAGTGAGTATGTATTGGAAGTGGGCGATGCTAATTTCGCCGAAGAAGTACTAAAGTCGAATATACCGGTAGTTGTTGATTTTTGGGCTGCCTGGTGCGGACCCTGCCGGATGATGGCCCCTGTCCTGGAAGAGGTTGCAAGGGATTTAGAGGGGAAAGTGAAGATTGTTAAGGTGAATGTGGATAAGAACCGCACCACGGCAGGCAGCTATAAAATCATGAGCATTCCCACGCTGATGTTCTTTAAGGGTGGTGACCCTGTCGGTACCCAGGTGGGCTTTGTTCCCAAAGAGCAACTGGTGAAGAAGGCCGAAGACGTTTTTGGCGCCTAATAGAGTTAAAATGAGTTTGTTAACAAACTCTTCATATGACTAGGCTGTTCAAAAGCAAGCAGAACGAGAAGCAAGGATTTCCGGCACCGCAGGCGTATTTAATATACGCTGAGGATCCGGAAATTCGCGGCGACGAAGTAATGCGCAGTTTTTCAACAGCCTGCACCTGTGCAAGTCTATACCTAAAAAGGGTATAGACTTTTTTTTTCGTTGAAGAATAAGAAAAAAGAACAAGGAGCGTTAATATGAGAACAATTTGGAAGGGCGCGATAAGCTTTGGTTTAGTCAGTATTCCGATAAAACTGTTTCCGGCCACAGAGCAAAAAGATATTAAATTTCGCTTCTTACATAAAACATGCCAGGCCCCGCTCAAATACCAGCGGGTTTGCAGTGCCTGCGGTCAGGAAGTAACCCAGGATGATATCGTCCGCGGATATGAATATGAGAGCGGGCGCTTTGTCATTATGAATGAAGAAGATTTGGAAAAAATTCCGGATGAGCGGACAAGGACCATCGATATCGTGGACTTTGTTGCACTCAAAGAAATTGATCCGGTATATTTTGATAAAACATATTATCTAGCCCCCAATGATGCCGGTGAAAAAGCATACGCCCTGTTGCGTAAGGCCATGGAGGAGACAGGAAAAATTGCGGTCGCTAAGGTAGTTATCCGAAATAAAGAATCACTGGCCGTCATCCGGGGATATGAAAATCTGTTAGTTATGGAAACTGTCTTCTACCCCGATGAGATTAGGAACCCTGAATTATTACCGGGATTTGAGCGGGAAATTAAACTTCATGACAATGAATTAAAAATGGCCAGGGAACTAATCGAAAATCTGGCCACCGAGTTCGTTCCTGACAAATATGACGATGAATATCGTAAAAAGCTGCTTGAACTAATCCGGTCGAAAATAGAAGGAGAAGAAATCGCTATTCCCGAGACGCAAACCAAGGGCAAAGTTGTTGATTTAATGGAGGCGCTCAAAGCTTCTGTGGAGATGGCGAAAAAGACGGGGGATGGCGAAGTGAAACCGACCCGTAAGCGGCGCAAAAAGGCCGCCGGTGAATAAGTGCTGTATCTACCGTTTAAGCCCATGGAACCTGTCTCCCAATCTATCGTACCTGAGGGAGCGGGATATATTCACCAGGTCAAGTGGGACGGGGTGAGAATGATTGCCCATGTAGGCCGTGAGTCTGTAAAATTGCATAACCGGAAGCTGAGGGAACGGACGGAGCATTATCCGGAGATGTCCCGGTTAAAAGATATAGTAAAAGGGGAGGCGATACTTGACGGAGAAATGGTGACACTTAAAAACGGTAAGCCAAACTTCCCGCTGATTCTTGAGCGGGATCTGCTTAGTGCCGCCGGCAGCAGCGGCGCAAAACGGGTAAAGGCCGCTGCTGCTAAAGTCCCTGTATTTTACATGATATTTGATATTGTCTATCATAATGGTGAGAATTTGACCACACGGCCATTGCGGGAAAGGCAGGAGCGTTTACATGAAATTGTCAGGGAAGATTCGGTTGTTCAGCTTGTAGAAAGTTTTACTGACGGTGCGGCGCTGTTTGCAGTGATTAAGGGTGAAAAAATGGAAGGGATTGTCTCCAAAGAAATCGATGCGCGGTATTTTTCCGGCAGAAAAAATCCGGCTTGGCTGAAAATCAAAGTGAGGCAACGGCAACTGGTTATGATTGGCGGGTATACAATTAAACACGGGCAACCCAATGCCCTTTTGGTCGGGGTGTATCATCAGGGAAAGCTGCTGTATGCCGGTCGTGTTGCTACCGGAATGAGTAACCGGGATTGGTCCCAAATCACTCCATTTTTATTAAGTACGCAGCGTGCTACGCCTCCGTTTACCGGGGCATCACCGTCTAAGGAAAAATATTGGGTGGATCCCACACTTGTGGCCTTGATTGAGTTTCAGGAATTGACGGAAGATTTGCGCATGCGCCAACCGGTCATCAAAGGGTTTACCCGGGATAAGCCGGAAGACTGTGTTTTGGAATAAGAGAGGAGTCAGCGATGTCGGAAATAGAAATTAACGGCAGGATACTTAAGCTTAGCAACTTAGAGAAGATTTTCTGGCCGTCTGACGGATATACCAAGCACGACCTTCTCCGTTTTTATATCGATATTTCCCCGTATCTTTTACCGTACCTTGCCGGACGCCCCATTAATTTTCAGCGCTTTCCCGACGGTATTGAAGGTAAACGGTTTTATCAGAAAAATGTCCCATCTTTCGCACCGTCATGGATTCAAACATTTCCCATCCCATCAGAAGAGAGAGTTATTCACTATATTCTCGTTGATAACCTGGAAACACTGGTATATGTGATAAATTTGGCCTGCCTGGAAATTCACCCCTGGCATTCCCGGACAAAATCAATAAAATATCCGGACTATGGAATTGTCGACCTTGATCCCCAGGAAGGTGTGGAGTTTGCTGCGGTGATACAGGTGGCCAACGCTGTGAAAGAGGTTCTTGACAGCGTTGGCCTGAAGGGGTATCCCAAAACATCGGGAGCCACCGGACTGCAGATTTATATCCCGTTGCGTTCCCGCTACACGTATGAGCAAGTACGGGATATTATTGGGTATATCTGTACACTGGTTCATAAAAAGGAACCGGTTCTGACTACGATGGAAAGAATGGTGAAAAAACGCGGCGCCACAATTTATCTGGACTATTTGCAGAACCTGTGGGGAAAGACAATTAATGCCCCGTACACCGTCCGCCCTGTCCCCGGGGCTTCTGTCTCCACGCCATTATCCTGGGATGAAGTCTATGAGGGGAAGGTACGTCCCGGAGATTTTTCCATAAAGAATATTATGGAGCGGCTTAAAGAAAAAGGTGATCTTTTTACCCCAGTCTTAACTGATGGTCAATTAGCCACCACGATTCTAAAAGCAATAAAAAAGTAAAATGAACGGCTTCTGGTACGGTAAAAGTGTTTATGGTATAATTATCATGAAAAAAGAGAGAACGTGAACGAGAAAAGTTTACAGAATTTTATAATAATTAGGGGGGAAAATGTTGCATATCCCAATAGAAGAATTGGACCGAAGAAGGGATGTTCTGCAGAAAAAGCTACAATTACAAGATATGGACGGTGCTCTGCTTGCTCAAAATATGACCATGTACTACCTTACCGGCACGATGCAGTGCCAGTATGTTTATGTGCCTGCAACCGGCCCTTGCCTGGGCTTAGTGCGCAGAAATATGGAACGGGCCAGTGAAGAGACACCTGTTCCTCTCCGACGTTTGGCCGGGTTCTCCGGACTACCATCACTACTGGCCGAAACAGGGCAAAAGCCGTCCCGCTTAGGATTGGAGCTGGATATAATGCCTGCCGCTCTCTACCTGCGCATAGCAAAAGTTTTTTCCTGTGAAACGGCAGATGTAAGTACTGCTGTCCGGGAAACAAGGCAGGTAAAGTCAGCGTATGAGTTAAAACAGCTACGACAGGCAGCCCGGCAGGTGGATGCAATGCATCGTTTAATTCCGGAATTTTTGGTAGAGGGGAAAGAAGAACTGGTTTTTGCCGCTGAACTGGAAAATTCTCTGCGCAGGTTGGGGCATCAGGGCATTGCCAGGATGCGTGGATTTAACCAGGAAATGTTTTTCGGACATGTGTTAAGCGGTATCAGCGGTGGTATGGCCAGCTTCCTGGACAGCCCAACCGGTGGGCCCGGTGTTTCCCCGGCGCAACCCCAGGGTCCGGGAAGAAAAATAATTAGACGTGGTGAGCCGGTTACCGTGGACTACGGCGGCATTCATAACGGCTATATTGTGGATCAAACCCGCCTTTATTCTGTCGGGCCAATTAAGGAAGAATTGAAGCGTGCATTTGAAGCAGCACTTCTTATTCAGGAAAGAATATGTGAGAATTTGGCACCCGGCATATCCGGAAATGAGATTTTTGAAATTGCAGTGGCAGTAGCGCAAAAAGCAGGGCTTAGTGAAAATTTTATGGGGTTTGGCGATACACAGGCTAAGTTTGTTGGCCACGGCTTAGGTCTGGAGTTTGATGAATTCCCGATACTTGCCAAAGGTTCACCCCATCTGCTAGGGGAAGACTATGTTGTCGCTCTGGAACCAAAATTTATCTTTCCAACGGATGGGATGGTCGGCATTGAGAATACATGGCGAGTAACTGCGGGAAAACCGGAAAAAATTTCAATCACTCCAGATGGGCACCTTACCGTAAGTTAAAAGTAAATAAAGCGGAACATCAGTTCCGCTTTATTGAGAGTTATTTACAACGGTTATCCGTTTTTTTGTCTTGGCTACACTTTTCTTTTTTTACATTTTCGAAAGGTTCATTGGCAAATTCCACAGAATCGGTTACATCGGAAATGTTACAGTTCTGATTTACTTTACAGTTGCGGTCAGCCTTCTTTTTGCCGAGATTCTTTTTATTGGCCTTAGCCATGTATGCTTCACCACCTTTTTTTATGAAGTGTTATTAGTTTCTACAGGCAACGAACGTTTATGCTGGAACATTAAGTTATCCTGTTAAATTAAGGAAATCATTGACGTAATCGACATCAATGTCTATAATCACATATAATACAAGATAACATTTATAAAAGAGGTGAAACCGTGCCCGGTATTAGCAATGTAGATCTTATTATACGACTGCTTCTGGCCGGCGTGCTGGGAGGACTAGTCGGATATGAAAGGGAAAGACATAACCGTCCGGCAGGTTTACGGACACATATTTTAGTCTGTCTCGGTTCATCATTAGTGATGATTGTTTCTGTGGCCGGTTTTGGCGGAGGGATGGGAGCAAGCGGCGACCAGGCAAGAATTGCGGCACAGGTTGTCAGTGGTATAGGTTTTCTCGGCGCAGGTACCATCATGCGTCAGGGAAGTGCCGTACGCGGCCTCACGACGGCGGCCAGTCTTTGGGTTGTGGCAGCCATTGGACTGGCGACGGGAATTGGCCTTTATGTGGCAGCTGTAGCAACTACTATTTTGGTTTTACTCAGTCTCTACTTACTCTCAGGAGTAGAAGAGTATCTGGCCAGAGGCCGCTGTAAAAAATCTCTATGGATTCGGGCTGTGGATCAGCCGGGGCTGTTGGGCCGGGTAGGCACAGTGCTGGGTGACTACGGTGTCAGTATTATTAATGTAACGCTATCTGAATCTAATTTTATGGAAACATATAAAGCGGAAACGATTGTCATTGAACTTTTAGTGAATATCCCCACCGGATTTAATTCTCACAATCTAATGCAGCAACTCCTCCGTGTCCCCGGAATGCTAGAAGTTTCCTGGGAAGGCGAGGATACCGGAGTATGTTCAATTCCCCGCTAAACACCCGACTTTTGCAACCCGGGGACGGTTCTCGAGTTAGCATTAATGCAACACGAGAACCGTCCCCGGGTTGCAGAATTAAAAAAAATTATATTCTTTTATACTGTGGATCTCGGCATACGTATGTCGGGGTCTTTTTGTCAGGAGATTTCATGCTATGGCAGTATTGATAATTGTTATTATGTAAAAAAGTGAGCTTTTTGGAGATAACTAAATATATCCGTCAGTAACAGACTGCCATGCATTTATATGGGAAGTATTGTCTATTGAAGAATTGCCATGTAAAACTTATAATGGAACTATGGTCAGATAAGGTCAGATAAGAAGGTGCGCCCATGAGTAATTTAGCAAATAATATAGAAAGCTACATTAAGTGCCTGTTAAACGCAAGTCCAAATGCTGCCATTCTTCTGCAAAGAAAAGAGTTGGCTGAACGTTTTCAGTGTGTACCGTCACAAATTAATTATGTCCTTTCTACCAGATTTACTCCAGAGCGGGGTTATCTTGTGGAGAGCAGGCGTGGCGGCGGAGGTTATTTGCGCATCAGACGCCTCGATCTAAACCGGGATAAAGTTGTCCAGTTGTTGGAAATGCTAAGAGGTTTGGTGGAAGACGGCATCTCTTTCCAGGAAGCTATTGATTTTGTCGGTCGCCTCACGGATGCCCGTATTGTAACACGCCGGGAAGGTCAGCTTATAAAGGCTGCAGTCTGCCAGGATGCGAGACAGATGGAAGAGGAATTTTTGCGTAGTACCAGGGCGATAATGTTGGCCCGTATGTTAGAAATATTATTGCAAGACTCGTAACAGGAGGCGGTAATAATGCTTTGCCAGGTATGTCAAAAAAAACCGGCGACAGTTCATTTGACACAAATCATTAATCACGAGCAAAATGTACAGCATCTTTGTGAACAGTGTGCTCGTGAAAAGGGAGAATTTAATTTTGACGCATCGCCGCCCTTTTCGATACAGAATTTACTAACCGGCCTGATGAATATGGAAACATCTCCTGCGGGGCAGGTTGTTTATCAGGGTAAAATTCAATGTGAAAATTGCGGTTTGACATATGCACAATTTGGTCAGATTGGACGCTTCGGCTGTAGCCGTTGTTATACAAACTTTGGAGAAAGGTTGCTTCCGCTGATGCGTCGGATTCACGGTTCCACCCAGCATGTCGGCAAGATTCCGGTACGGGCAGGAGGCGCTGTAAAGTTGCGCCGTAGTATTGACGAATTAAGACTTCACCTGCAAGCATCTATTGCCAGGGAGGAATTTGAGGAAGCAGCTCGAATTCGTGACCAGATCCGCAGTTTGGAAGAAGGCGGTGAGGATACACATGCCAAATGATAAAGGCATGAGGTGTGGCGCCAGTAAGTGGATGGAAGGTACAGGCCCCGACGGTGAAATTGTCTTAAGCAGCCGTATACGCTTGGCTCGAAATATTATGGAACTGCCTTTTCCTTATCTTGCTTCCGACAGTCAGACTGAATCGGTAAATCATCAGTTGAAGCAGGTAAGTGCTAAGCTTTCAGACGAACTGGGGGATATTGAATTTCTGCGTATGAGTGAGATTCCCTCGCTGCAGCGTCAGGTATTAGTGGAGAAGCATTTAATTAGCCCTTTGCTGGTGAAGGAGTCCCATAATTCTGCAGTTATGCTGCGTTTTGATCAGGCTGTAAGCATTATGATTAATGAGGAAGATCATTTGCGAATTCAGTGCCTGTTACCTGGACTACAGTTAGAGCAGGCCTTTGAAGAAGCAAACAGATATGACGACTTATTTGAGCGGGAACTGAATTACGCATACGATGAACAATGGGGATTCCTCACGGTATGCCCGACGAATGTAGGTACAGGCCTCAGAGCATCCGTTATGGTCCACTTGCCGGCGCTGACATTGACGAAACAAATTAACCGGGTACTTTCTGCGATTGCCCAGGTAGGCTTGGCCGTCCGCGGCTTATATGGAGAGGGAACCGAGATTATCGGCAACCTTGTGCAAATTTCCAACCAAATCACTCTGGGGCAGAGCGAGCATGAAATAGTCAGAAACCTTTACGGTGTAACTATGCAGATTGTGGAGCAGGAATCTAGTGCCCGTCAGCTTTTATTAAATGAAGGGCGTGACCGGCTTTCCGACAGAGTGAACCGGTCGTTTGGCGTACTTAGCCACGCACGCTTAATGTCTTCCCAGGAAGCTATGGAACTTTTGTCCGACGTCCGCTTAGGAATTGATTTGGGCTTAATTGAAGAAGTGTCAGCTAATATTTTGAAAGAGTTAATGGTCCTGTTGCGTCCGGCATGCCTGCAAACAGAGGCTGGCAGAGAGTTGGACGGCATGGAACGTGACAGGGAGAGAGCCCGTCTCATTCGCCAGCGTTTAGGAATGGAGAATCAGTAAGTAAGAGTTTAAGGAGGAGTGCAGATGTTTATGTTTGGCAGATTTACGGAAAGGGCGCAGAAAGTGCTGGTTTTGGCTCAGGAAGAGGCAAGACGGTTTCATCATACGTTTGTAGGCACAGAACATATTCTGTTGGGGTTGGTCAGGGAAGGGGAAGGCATTGCTGCCAAGGTTCTGCTTTCCCTCGGGGTGGAACTTGACAGTGTCCGTTCTGAAATTGAAAAACTGATTGGTAAAGGGGATCAGCGGTCTGTTCCTCAGGGAGTAAACTACACCCCGCGGGCTAAGAAGGTGATTGAGTTAGCCATCGAGGAAGGACAAAACCTGGGACATAATTATGTAGGTACCGAACACCTTCTCCTGGGACTTATCCGTGAAGGGGAAGGAATTGCAGCACAGGTGCTGACCAATCTGGGGGTAGATTTAGCCCGGGGACGTAAATCGGTGCTATCGCTTCTTAGCGGCGACGATGAACCTCTTCCCGAAGCAAACACAAAAAACATTTCTTCCACACCCACCGTGGACCAGTTTGGCCGGGATTTAACAAAGCTAGCCAGGGAAGGAAAGTTGGATCCGGTGATAGGTCGAGACCTGGAAATAGAACGGGTTATTCAGGTGCTTTCACGACGGACAAAGAACAACCCTTGTTTAATCGGAGAACCGGGTGTTGGTAAAACAGCAATCGCCGAGGGGCTTGCTCAGCGCATTATTGTAGGTAATGTTCCGGAAACGCTCAAAGATAAAAGAGTGGCTACGCTGGAACTGGCAGCTGTGGTTGCCGGCACGAAGTACCGCGGCGAATTTGAGGAACGCCTTCGCAAGCTGATGGAAGAACTGCGTACCGCCGGCAATGTAGTTGTCTTTATTGATGAGTTGCATACACTCATCGGTGCCGGGGCCGCCGAAGGCGCCATCGACGCTTCTAATATTTTAAAGCCTGCTCTCGCCCGGGGAGAAATGCAAGCGATTGGCGCGACAACACTGGATGAATATAGGAAACACATTGAGCGTGATCCGGCATTGGAACGACGGTTTCAACCCATTACCGTAGGAGAGCCGACCTTGGAAGAATCTCTTGAGATTTTAAAAGGCTTGCGCGACCGGTATGAAGCTCACCACCGTGTGAAGATTACGGATGAAGCTCTGCAGGCAGCCGTTACGTTAGCGGACCGCTATATTCCCGACCGTTTTCTTCCGGATAAGGCTATTGATTTGATAGACGAGGCAGCTTCCCGGGTTAGAATGAAAGCATATACCGCTCCGCCTGATATGAAAGCTTTGGAAGAGCGGCTTGAAACGCTGCGCAATGAGAAAGAGTCGGCTGTCCGTGGCCAGGAATTTGAACTGGCGGCTAAGTTCCGTGATAAGGAACAACAGTTAAAGCAGGAGCTGCAAAATCTGAAAAAGGAATGGGAGCAACGTAAAGTGACTGATACATCTGCCGTCTATGCAGATGATATCGCGCAGATTGTAGCCGCCTGGACCGGCATTCCTGTAAAGAAGCTGGCGGAAGAAGAAACAGAACGGCTGCTGAATATGGAAACCATTCTACACGAGCGTGTCATCGGCCAGGATGAAGCGGTAAAAGCCGTCTCCCGGGCAGTACGCCGTGCCAGAGCAGGTCTCAAAGATCCCAAGCGTCCCATCGGCTCCTTTATTTTCCTCGGCCCAACCGGCGTAGGTAAGACTGAATTGGCAAGAGCTTTGGCGGAGAGTCTGTTTGGTGACGAAGATGCCTTGATTCGTTTGGATATGTCTGAGTACATGGATAAGCACACCACATCCCGCTTAGTCGGAGCTCCTCCAGGATATGTGGGCTATGACGAAGGCGGTCAGTTGACCGAGAAAGTCCGCCGTAAGCCGTACTCAGTCATCCTCTTTGATGAGGTGGAGAAGGCCCATCCCGAAGTGTTTAACGTTCTGCTTCAGGTGCTGGAAGACGGCCGCCTTACCGATGGCAAAGGGCGTACCGTCGATTTCCGTAATACCGTCATTATTATGACGTCAAACGTCGGTGCCAGTCAGTTGAAGAAACAGGCCAACCTAGGGTTCCGCCTCGATGACAGGGATAAGACGTACGAAGACATGAAGAACAAGATTATGGATGAGTTGAAGCGGACATTCCGTCCGGAATTCCTTAACCGCATCGATGAGGTTATCGTCTTCCACCCGTTGGCGGAAGAGCATCTGACGGAGATTGTGGAGCTGATGTTAGCTGAGCTTAGTCACCGTCTGGCTGACTATGAGATTCGCATGGAAATTACCGGTGAGGCGAAAAAGTTCCTGGCTAAAGATGGGTACGATCCTAATTACGGGGCAAGGCCGCTACGACGTGTCATTCAAAAGCGTATAGAGGATGAGATCTCCGAAAAAATGCTGCGCGGCATGTTTACGCATCAGGATACGATTCTGGTAGACATGGAAAATGACAATCTGGTTTTTCGTAAAAGTGAACCTGTGCCTTCAGAATAAGTTCATGTATTCTGTGCTCCCCTGACTGTTGTCAGCGGGAGTTTTTTTATTGGCTGATAGTAGCCATTGTTGCCTCATATTGACACATTAGTGAGGGATGAAAGTGTGCTATAATGGAACAGTAGTCGGCTTATGTTGAAAAAAGAAGAACCTTCGGGAAATATTGTGAAGTACGCAAAAGAGAAAAATATCACATTAAAGCGGTAGCTATTCTTCGTAGGCGCGAGAATACCGGTTCTACTCATCACTAATAACTGAAAATGGACGTAAACAAACTATTTTTTCAAAAAAAAAGGATTATTTAGCCGGTCGTCGAATAAAAATAGATGTGTCTCATCGTGCAAACGAGGGACACATTGTTCGGGGAGGGAATTTGTGTGAAAATTGCGATTTCGGGTAAAGGCGGTGTGGGTAAGACCACATTTTCAGCGAGCTTGATTACCGCCTTTATTAAGCGTGGTTTTAATGTATATGCCGTAGACGCCGATCCGGACGTAAGTCTTGGATCAACGCTGGGACTTCCCGCTGAAGAACTGGCTGCGCTGCGACCAGTTATCGAAATGAAAGAGATTGTTGAAAAGCGTTCAGGCGGCAGCGGTGCTTTTTTTTCGCTGAATCCTAAAGTTGATGATATCGTGGATGATTTTACAGTTAAGCAGGGAAATATCAAGTTTATGCGCATGGGAGCCGTCAAGCAGGGCGGTACTGCTTGCTACTGTAAAGAGAATTCATTTCTCTATGCTGTTTTAAACAGTCTTCTGCTTGATAAAGAAGATGTGGTAATTATGGATATGAGCGCCGGGATTGAGCATTTAACCCGGGGCACATCCCGCGGCGTGGACATGATTATTATTGTTACAGAGCCGACCCGTGTTTCCGTGCAGACGGCAAAAATTGTACAAAAGCTGGCAACAGAACTGGGTATCTGCCGCGTTAAAATTCTGGCCAACAAAGTCCGTACCGATAAGGAAAAAGATTTTGTGGTCTCCCAGTTTACTAATGAGGAACTGCTGGGAATCGTGTCTTTTGATGAAGCTGTGCTGGAGAACGCTATGGAAGAAGAGAGCGGACTACTTGCCGGCTCTGGAGTTATGCCTGGAATCGAGGAAATATTAGAAAAGATTTTAAGGGAGGTGACCTGCAAGCCGTAGTACGTCTGCGCGTGGCTTAAGTCTGTCGCCTTATCGCGCACTGTTTTCTCTTGATTTATTCTAAAGGGAGGTTAGTGAAGCATGTCTGATGTTGTAAAAAAGAAAGCTGTCGATCGCAACCGTGCTATCGACCCGGCTGTATTAGAAGTTCTTTCCAGAGAACTTCCTATGGATACAGCTTATGACCGTTACGTGGCCCAACAGCCGCAGTGTAAATTCGGAGATACCGGAGTTTGCTGCCGTATTTGTATTCAAGGTCCCTGCCGGATTACCGCGAAAGCGCCTAAAGGTATTTGTGGGGCAACCGCTTATACCATCGTAGCTCGGAACTTGGTTCGTTCCGCGGTGGGTGGAGCTTCGGCCCACTCTGACCACTCCAAGCACATCCTGCTAACACTAAAAGCATTATTGGATGGGCACGCTCCTGACTACAAAATTGAAAGCCCTGAAAAATTAAAAGCTCTTGCGGAGCGTTTTGAAATTCCCGCAGAAGGTCGTACCGATTTAGAAATTCTCGCCGATGTGGTACAACTCGGTATGGATGATTATATGCGTATGACAGGCGGCAAAGTGAAGTGGGTCGAAAAAACTGTCACTCCCGGTCGTTTTGCAAAGTTTAACGATTGTGACATTATGCCCACCAGTGTATTTGAAACCATTGCCAGTGCCATGGCCCAAACCCATATGGGGATGGACGCAGACCCTGTTAACCTGATATTTAAATCGCTGGAAGCCGGCTTGGCTGACTATGTCGGTATGCATATTGGCACCGATTTATCCGACGTTTTGTTTGGCATCCCTGTTCCGGTTTATACCGAAGCGAACATGGGTGTAATCGACCCGGCTAAAGTTAATATCGCCGTACACGGCCACAACCCGCTTCTGTCCGAAATGATTGTACAGGCCGCCCGTGAGCTGGAAGGCGAAGCGAAAGCTGCCGGTTCCGCAGGCATCCAGTTGATGGGTATCTGCTGTACTGGTAACGAAGTGTTAATGCGCCAGGGCGTACCGCCCGTAACCAACTTTGCGTCACAGGAACTGCCGATTATGACTGGCGCCATTGACGCCATGGTTGTTGACGTCCAGTGCATCATGCCCGGTCTTCAGGCAGTCGCTGAGTGCTATCACACCCGTATTGTTACCACATCAAAGAACGCGAAGATCCCCGGTTCGCATTATGTGGATTACAATGAGGAAAAGGCTCTCGACCAAGCTAAAGAAGTTATCCGTATCGCCATCGATGCCTATAAAGAGCGCGGCGATGCTGAATGTATCATTCCGGCTATTAAGAACAAAGTAGTAGCCGGGTTCAGCCTGGAAGCTATGTACAGCCTGTTTGGTGCCATTAATGCCGACGCCCCCATTAAAGTAGTTACCGAGGCTTTAGCCTCAGGTGAGCTGCGCGGTGTCGTTCTCTTTGCCGGCTGTAACAACTTAAAAGGCATCCATGATGAAAACCATATCACCATGGCCAAAGAGTTGGCAAAAAATAATGTTCTGCTGTTAGCTACAGGTTGCGCCGCCGGTTCGTACGCGAAACTTGGCATGCTTTCTCCTGAAGCTGTAGATCTTTATGCCGGCGATGGCCTCAAGGCGTTTATTAACCGCTTAAATGATGCTAACGCTGACAAGCTGCAAGGCAAGTTACCATTGATTTTCCACATGGGTTCCTGTGTAGACAATACACGTGCTACTAACTTAGCGACCGCCATTGCCAACGACCTGGGTGTGGACATTCCTAAGATTCCGTTCGCAGCCAGCGCTCCCGAGGCAATGAGTGAAAAAGCTATTTCCATCGGCCTGTGGAATGTGGCCATGGGTCTGCCTGTTCACGTTGGTGTTGTTCCCCCTGTGACCGGCAGTGAATTAGTTAATGGTATCGCATTGCAAGTTGCCCATGATGTTTACGGCGGTTACTTTATTTGGGAAACTGACGGGAAAAAAGGTGCCGATAAACTTCTTGAAGCTTTAGATTACCGTAGCTGGAAGCTGAAAGTTCACGCACAAACCGCTGAGAGATTTGAAACTACCGCTTCCGCTGCCTGGTAAACAGTAATTTTACGTGAAAGGGAGGAAAGAGCATGTCCAAGACAGCCTTTGATGAAATCTATGCCGGGGCGATCCCCGATGATGCCAAAGCTCCAAATAAGCTGTTCCAACGTGCCTATAACGGTGCGATTACTGCCACAAGCTATGCGGAGATCCTGTTATCTCAGGCCATCCGCAAGTACGGTCCCGACCAGCCTGTAAGCTATCCTGATACCGCTTATTACCTGCCGGTAATCAGCTGTCTGTCCGGAGAAAAAGTGACCAAGCTGGGTGAGTTACCCCCCATCCTCAACAGGATGCGTGGCCAGATTAAAGAAGAGTTAACCTTTGAGAACGCCCGTCTGTACGGAGAGTCCACCGCCTATGCGGCAGAAATTATTGAGGTACTGCGCTACATCAACGGCGCTCAGCCTCATGTTCAGCCCTGGACCGGTTATCTGACAGACCCCATTCTTCGTAAGTTCGGTATTCAGCTCGTAGACTGGACAATCCCCGGCCAGGCTGTTATCGTTGGTAAAGCGAAAACCAGCGAAGCTGCCGCTAAGATTGTTCAGGAACTGCAGGCCAAGGGGATGATGATCTTCCTGGTCAACGAAGTGATCGAGCAGTTACTTGAACAAAACATGAAACTGGGTGTGGATTATATTGCTTTCCCGCTGGGTAACTTTACCCAGGTTATCCACGCCGTTAACTACGCGCTTCGTGCCGGTATGGCTTTTGGTGGAATTCAACCTGGCTTGCGTGAAGAGCACCGTGATTACCAGCATCGCCGTGTCCGGGCTTTTGTACTTCATCTTGGTGAGATTGACGATGTTCAGGTAGCGGCCCACTTCGCCGCGATTTTCATCGGTTTCCCTGTTATCTGCGACACCGAGTTGGAAGAAGAAATCGCCGACTGGTATGTGTCCCATACTGACTATAACACCATTGTTAAGTACTGCATGGAGTTGCGGGGCATTAAGCTGAAGATTCTTGATATCCCTGTTCCCATCACCATTGGCCCTGCTTTCGAAGGAGAAACCATCCGCAAAGGTGATATGTACCTGGAAATAGGTGGCGGTCGTACCACAGCATTTGAATTGGTGCAGATGGTCAACGAAGATGAGATTGAAGACGGCAAGATTACTGTAATCGGGCCGGAGATTGACGACATCAAGGAAGGCGACAAGTTGCCCCTGGGTATTATGGTTAAGATTTATGGCCGTAAGATGCAGGAGGACTTCGAGGGAGTACTTGAGCGCCGCATTCACTACTTTATTAACTATGGCGAAGGCTTGTGGCACGTTGCCCAGCGGGATATCTGCTGGTTGCGTGTATCCAAGGAAGCTGTGGCCAAAGGCTTTAAAATCAAGCACTACGGAGAAATCCTGATTGCTAAGTTTAAAGATGAATTCCCTGCCATCGTTGACCGGGTTGAAGTAACGCTGATTACTGAACAGGCCAAAGTAGAAGAAGGTCTTAAAGTAGCCCGTGAGCGTTACGCGTTCCGTGATGCCCGCTTAAAAGGCCTCACCGACGAAGCAGTGGAAGAGCTTTACTCCTGTATCCTTTGCCAGTCCTTCGCACCAAACCATGTTTGCGTTGTCTCTCCGGAGCGCGTAGGCCTCTGCGGCGCAGTAAGCTGGCTTGATGCCAAAGCGTCCTTTGAAATTGATCCCAACGGACCCAACCGCCCCATTAAGAAAGAAGGGGTCATTGACGCTGAAAAAGGTATGTGGCAATCGGTTAACGAGTATGTCTACACCACAACCAACCGCAGCGTAGAAGAAGTAAACCTTTATACGCTGATGGATAAGCCGATGACATCCTGCGGCTGTTTTGAAGCGATTCTCGCCATTGTCCCCGAAGCAAACGGCTTAATGATCACCACCCGTGAGCATTCCGGTGACACACCAAGCGGCATGACCTTCTCGTCACTGGCCGGCTCTGTGGGCGGCGGTGTGCAGGCTCCCGGATTTATGGGAATCGGTCGCTCCTACTTGTTGTCTAAGAAGTTCCTGGTAGCGGATGGCGGTCTTGGCCGTATCGTCTGGATGCCCAAAGAACTGAAAGATTATCTGGGAGAAGCCTTCCGCGAGCGTGCAGAAGAAGCCGGTCTCGGCGCAGATTTCGTTGACAAGATTGCTGATGAAACTGTCGGCACTACTTCCGATGAGATTATGCCTTTCCTAGAGGAAAAAAGCCACCCGGCACTGACCATGGACCCATTGATGTAATTCAGTATTTAAAGGCGGGCCGGTTTCTTGCCTGCCCGCCTTTCTTTAATTCACCATGAGTAAACATACAGACACCGAGAAATAACAACCACATTTTTTAAGGGAAAGGAGTCGAAATCATGGGTTTAACAGGTCTTGATATTTTTAAGCAGTTACCCAAAACAAATACCGGGGACTGCGGTTTCCCAACCTGCCTGGCGTTTGCTATGGCGATGGCCGCAGGTAAAGCATCCCTGGACAAGTGTCCACACGTTACGGAAGAAGCAAAGGAAACACTGGGTGCCGCTGCCGCTCCTCCAATTAAGCTGGTCAAAGTGGGGACAGGCGACACTGTGGTCGAACTGGGTGATGAGACTGAATTGTTCCGGCATGACAAGCGTTTTTACCATCCCACAGCTATTGCAGTGGCAATTAAAGACACCGAAGATGTGGCAGCCAAAGTAGCAAACTTCAATGAACTGGAGTTTGACCGCGTTGGCCTTCATTATGTCACAGATATGGTTGCACTGACTAACGCCTCCGGGGATGCAGCAAAGTTCAAAGCTGCCGCCGAGGCAGTCGTAGCAGGTACAAAAAAGCCGTTTATTTTAATCAGTGAAGATGTGGCCGCCCTGGAAGCAGCCGCCTCCGCCGTTGCGGACAGCAAGCCGTTGCTTTATGCCGCTACAAACGACAACTACGAGGCAATGACTGCTCTTGCACAAAAATACAGCTGTCCCCTTGCCGTTAAAGGAAACGGCCTGGCTGACTTGTCTGAACTGGTAGAGAAAATCACCAAACTAGGCTACAAAGATCTGGTTCTGGACAGCGGTAACCGGGAAACATCCCAGGTGCTGGCCGACTTGACTCAAATCCGCCGTTCAGCAATAAGGAAGCGTTTCCGTCCCTTTGGTTATCCCACCATGGCCTTCACCACAAAAGAAGATGCTATGGAGGAAATTGTTCAGGCTGGCGTTTACCTTTCCAAGTATGCCGGTATCGTTGTATTAAAAGCCGACAAGAAAGAGAACCTGCTGCCGCTTGAATCCTGGCGCCAGAACCTCTTTACAGATCCACAAAAACCAATTCAGGTAGAACCGAAAGCCGTTGCCATAGGCGACGTAACTCCTGATTCGCCCGTTTATATTACCACTAACTTCTCCCTTACCTACTATATCGTTGAAGGTGAAGTGGAAGGAAGTAAGGTGCCCAGCTATATCGTTCCCGTCAACACCGACGGCATTTCAGTTCTGACCGCATGGGCTGCCGGCAAGCTTACCGGAGAATCCATCGCCAAAGCATTGCAAATAAACGATATGGAATCCAAAGTGAATCATAAAACACTGGTTCTGCCCGGTTATGTTGCAGTTCTTTCCGGTAGCACAGAGGAAGCAACCGGCTGGAATATTAAAGTTGGTCCCCGTGAAGCTTCCGGCATTACAAAATTCGCTAAAGAAAACTTCGCCAAGTAATCGTACGCACCATAGACACTACGTAGAAAAGGTGACAAATAATGGAAAAAGTCTCGGTTCTGTTTTTTCCTGATAATCTGATTGCCCATGTAGAACCCGGCACTTCCCTTCTCCGTGCCGCCACATTGGCTGGTGTGGAACTGAAGAGCAACTGTGGCGGGGACGGTACCTGCGGGCGCTGTCTGGTAAAAGTAAAAGACGGCCGGGTCAATGTGAAGAGTACAGGCAGCATTTCCCAAAGAGCCAAGCAAGCCGGTTTGGTATTAGCCTGTCAGTCTACGGTTAACGATAATGTTGTTATCGATATTCCTAAGGATTCCCGACTTGATGAGCATCAAGTACTCCTTGAGGAAAAAGACATCCTGATGGAGAGGGACGAGGATTTAGCGGCCGGGTATGACTTCAAACCGCTTTGCCGTAAGGTTAAGCTGACTCTGAGCGAACCGTCGCTGACGGAAAACGTTTCCGATCTTAACCGCCTGCAGGCTGCATTACGCAACGAAATGGAATGCGGTGACATTCATATCGGACTTCATACGCTTCGGGGGTTGGCTGATACACTCCGCACAGGTGACTGGCGGGTGACCGTTACTGTCACACAGCTCAACGGCTGTGCAGACATCGTTCATTTGGAACCAGGCCATGCCGAGAAGCCATCCTATGGCCTCGCCATAGACATCGGTACAACCACAGTCGTCGTTTATCTGCTGGACTTAGAAAGCGGAATGACGCTGGGTAAAAAGGGGACATACAATAAGCAGGCCCGTTACGGGGACGATGTGATAACCAGGATGATACACGCCTCGGATGATAGTGGTCTAAACGACCTTCATTTGGCTGTTGTCAACACCATTAATCAGCTGATTGACGAGTTATTGTCGCAAAGCCATGTCAGCGAGGATGACGTCCATATTGCGGTGGTGGCCGGTAATACCACAATGACCCACTTGTTCCTGGGCCTGACACCTAAGTATATCCGATTGGAACCTTATATCCCGTTAGCGTCAGTCACCCCGCCGGTTAAAGCGGAAGAGCTTGGTTTAAAGATTAATCCCAGCGCGTATGTTGCCTGTTTCCCGTCTGTTGCGTCCTATGTTGGCGGAGATATTGTCTCCGGAACGTTAATCACCAACATGGCAAAGGCAGAAGAGATTGTCCTCTTTATTGACATCGGAACCAATGGGGAAATGGTGCTTGGCAACCAGGACTGGCTTGTTTCCGTTTCATGTTCAGCGGGCCCCGCATTTGAAGGGGGAGGCATTACCTTTGGCATGCGTGCGATGAAAGGTGCCATCGAGTATGTCAGGATTGACTCTGAAACGTTTGAGGTGGAAGTAAGCACCATCGGTAAATCGAGAGCCATGGGAATCTGTGGTTCCGGGCTTATCGACTGTCTGGCCAAATTCCGCGATGTTGGCATTATTGACAGAGCAGGCAAACTGCAAACCGATATTAATACTCCCCGTATGCGAGAGGGAGATGATGGTTGGGAGTTTGTCCTTGTCTGGGGCGATGTGACGGAATGCGGCAAAGACATTATCATTACCGAAAACGATATTAAAAACCTGCTCCGCGCCAAAGGAGCCGTTTATGCCGGCATCCGCAGTATGCTCAAAGCGGTGCAGCTTGAAGAAGAAATGATTGACAAAGTCCTGATCGCCGGTGGTTTCGGCAACTACATCAATATTCGCGATGCCATCACGATTGGGCTGTTTCCTGATCTGCCTCCGGAAAAGTATGTCTTTATCGGCAACTCTTCCGTAAAGGGAGCCAGGCTTGCCCTGCTTTCGCAGGATGCCTACAGAGAAGCACAGGAACTGGGTAAAAAAATGACTTATCTTGAACTATCCGTCGGGAATGATTTTATGGATGAATTCGTATCGGCGCTCTTTTTGCCCCATACGGATATGAGCCTGTTTCCGTCGGTGGTAGCAAATAACGATCAGAAAGGAGAGTAACCTCATGGCTTTTAACGCAGTGAAAGAAAAGTATAGAAGTAAAGTAGGCGAAGTGGTTCTCGGCGCGACAAAAGAGCAGGGAGGCACCCGTGCCTATACAATCACCGTAGGTGGCGAAGCTGCCTTACCCTTCCTTCATTTTGAAGGAGACATTCCAAACCGTCCTGTGGTCGCTTTGGAGATTTGGGACGTAGAACCCACCGATTGGAATGATTGCTTTAAGCCTTTCTACGCAGACGTGTGGAACGATCCGGCAGCCTGGGCGAAAAAATGTGTGGAGGAGTTCGGTGCTGACCTTATCGTTCTCCGTTTTAAAGGTGCTGACCCCGATATCAAAGATGCTTCTCCGGAGGATTGCGCCAAAGTTGTAAAAGATGTGCTGGCTGCCGTAGGCTGCCCGCTGGTTGTTATCGGCTGCGGCAAACCGGAAAAGGATAATCTCGTCCTACCTTTGGTTGCAGAAACTGCAGCCGGCGAGAACCTGCTACTTGGCGTTGCCGAGCAGGATAACTATAAGTCTCTGACTGCGGCGTGTATGGTTCATAAACACAATATTATTGCCCAGTCGCCAATCGACATCAATATCTGCAAGCAGCTTAACATTTTGATTACCGATATGAACCTGCCTGCTAACCGTATCGTCATTGACCCCACCATCGCAGCCCTGGGCTACGGTGTGGAATACGGCTACTCCATCATGGAGCGGGCCCGCAATGGTGCTTTGCAGGGTGACAATATGCTCGGTATGCCGATGATCGGCAATGTAGGCTTTGAAGTATGGCGTACCAAGGAAGCCAATGCCTCCGCCGCCGATTTCCCTGCCTGGGGCGAACAGGAAACCCGTGGTATTCTGTGGGAAGCAACCACAGCTATGGCACTGCTGCAGGCCGGTATCGATGTGGTGGTCATGCGCCATCCCAAAGCTGCGACCCTGATTAAGCAAAACATTGAAGAGCTGATGGTTAAAACCAGTTTCGACGAGTAATTCTCAAATAAAAAACAATTGAATTATCTGCTAAGAGGGCGTTCATAAGCTGCGTAGCCGTTCGCTTGGAGCGCCCTCTTTCCGAAATAAAGGGAGGTAGAGTAGATGTTTATTATCGGTGAAAGAATTAACGGTATGTTTAAAGATATCGCCCAGGCGATTAAGGATGAGGATCCCCGTGCAGTACAGGAGTGGGCAAGAAAGCAAGATATTTCCGGCGCCCGCTACCTTGACATCAACACGGGACCCGCTTCTAAAGACCCCGTTAGAACCATGCGTTGGCTGGTTGAAGTAACCCAGGAAGCCAGTGATCTCCCCTTGGCGTTAGATTCGACTAACTACGACGCTATTGAAGCCGGCCTGGAAGTCTGCAAGCGCCCGGCCATGATCAACTCCGTACCAGCTGAATGGCCTAAGATGGAGCGCGTGTTTACCCTGGCAAAGAAATTTAACTCCTCCGTTATCGGTTTGGCGATGAACGAACAGGGCATCCCCAAGGATGCTGACACCCGGGTCGCTTTGGCCATGGAACTGGTAGCCTGCGCCGATTCTTACGGGATTCCCATGGAAGACCTTTATATTGACCCGCTGGTACTGCCCTGCAACGTCGGTCAGGACCACGGCCCTGAAGTTATGATGACTCTGCGTCAGATTAAGCTTTTGGCTGATCCCTCCCCCCGTACCGTTGTTGGTCTCTCTAACATTTCACAGGGTACGAAGAGCCGTGAGTTAATTAACCGTGTCTTTGCCGTCATGGGCGTTGCCAACGGTTTAGATGCAGCCGTCGCTGATGCTTGCGATCATGAACTCATCGAATCTATAGCCACCTCACGGATTATCATGAATATCGATATCTACTGCGATAGCTATGTGGATGTTTACCGTAAGCAGAAATAGAGCTGCAGTAAGGAGGAAAAGTCATTGAATAACAATAAAGGGACAGTCCCGCAGTATCCTCCCTGCCAGGCCGGTTGCCCGATTCATCAGGACGCTCAGGAATACGTGCGTCAGATTTCTATCGGCAACTACGACAAGGCTTTGGAGATTATCAGCGAGGTCAACCCCATGCCTTCCGTCTGCGGTACCATCTGTGCCCATCCCTGTGAGACGGAATGCCGCCGCAAAGATGTTGACGAAGCGGTTTCTATCCGTGCGTTAAAGCGCTTTGCCGTGGAGAACGGCAGTTGGCCTACAGTGAATAAAGCTCAGGCAACCCGTACTGAAAAAGTAGCCGTTGTGGGAGGCGGTCCTGCCGGCCTCACAGTGGCGAAAGACTTGGTACAAAAGGGATTTGCCGTAACAGTTTTTGAACGTTCCTCGGAAGCGGGCGGTGCCATCACTAACTTCATACCCCATTACCGCTTGCCCATGGATTCCATGCGCAACGATGTTTCCCGCATCGCCGAGCTTGGCGTGGAAATCCGTACCGGCGTCGAATTAGGCAAAGATTTTACCATTGATGAACTTTCCAATGACTATCAGGCTATTGTACTGGCCATGGGACTGCCCACAAGTAAAGGCATTCCCATTCCCGGTTCCGATGCCAAAGGCGTAATGCTGGCGCTTCCCTTCCTTAACGAAGCCAAATATAATAACTTTATGTTTGAGCCGGGCAGTCACGTATTTGTCGTCGGCGGCGGTAACGTAGCCATGGACGTGGCCCGTGCCGCAGTTCGTTGTGGCGCAGAAAGCGTGCAATTGGCATGCCTTGAGTGTCGTACCGAAATGCCCGCCTTCGAATGGGAAATCGAAGAAGCTTTGGAAGAAGGCGTCATCATGTTCCCCGCATGGGGTCCCAAGCAGATTATCACTGCTGATGACGGCACAATCACCGGCATGGAAGTACAGGAAGTACTCTCTGTCTTTGATGAGCACAAGCGCTTTAACCCTAAAATGGGTGACAAGAAGAACATCATTGAAGCCAATGTTGTCATCTTCGCCATCGGGCAGGGTAACGACAATCTGTCTTACCTGACAGACTTTGGCATTGAACTAACAGACAGAGGAATTCTCAACTACAATCCCCGGACTATGCAGACTACCCGCCCCGGCGTGTTTGCCTGCGGTGAATTGGTCTTCGGTCCCGGTTCCGCTGTAAAGGCCATGTCCACAGGACGTAAAACAGCTCTGGCCGTACAGAGCTTCCTGGACAATGTGCCCTTTGATGCAAACCTCGCAGACCAGTTTACAACCTTTAATGATCTTTCGGAATCCACGGTGGAGAAAGTAAAGCGCATTGACAGAATTCATGTGCCTGTTCTCCCTGCCCAAACCCGTGCTCAGCACAATGACCATGTGGAAATCGGCTATGATGAGCGTATGGCGCTTTGCGAAAGCCGCCGCTGTATGGACTGTGCCGCCGGTGCCGAATGTATCGATGACATCTGTGCCGTCTGCCTGACTTGTCTGCGCACCTGCCCCTACGACGTACCCCACATTGATGAGAACGGTGTCTTCACCATTCGCAATGAGGAGTGCCAGGCCTGTGGGCTGTGTGTCGGCATTTGTCCGGCCAGCGCGATTCGCTTCCGTGACCATTACGCCCAGCACGCATTAGATCAGATGGAAGATGCATTAAAACTGGCCGCCCAAAACGGTCCGGCTACCGTCGTCTTCTGTTGCAGCTACGGCGCGTTTGCCGAGCGTGATTTCCTCAACTATATCAATAACGGTCGCCCAACCAATCTGGCTATAGTACGTGTCCCCTGTGTGGCCAAAGTGGAAGTGGCAAAAATCCTGGAGGCGTTCGACCTGGGCGCTGAAGGCGTTTTCGTGGCCGGTTGCAGTGAAGAAGAAGAATGCACCTACCAGAATGTAAGCAAGTGGGCTTCACAACGGGTAGGCCGTGCCCAGGAAATTCTTGAACAACTGGGTCTGGAAAAAGACCGTGTGGAACATCTCACCCTTTCCCTGGATGAAGTTCGTAACTTCGCTCCGGTAGCAGAAGGTTTCCTGACTAAAATCAATCATGTTTTAAATGGTGGGGGAGGTGAAAGCGAATGATCGTCGGTGAACGCAAACCCCTACAGGAAATTATTAAAGCTGTAGAACCCTTCGAGAAGATTCTTGTCCTCGGTTGCGGTGAATGTGTCACTGTCTGTATGGCAGGCGGCGATAAAGAAGCCAAGGAAACAGCATTAGCTATTTCCGTAGCCCGCAAACGCGCCGGCAAGCCTGTGGAAGTAAAAAGCCACACCATTGAAAGACAATGTGAGTTCGAGTATCTGGAAGCTGGACGCAAGTTAATCGAAGATGCCGACGTTATCGTTTCCCTGGCCTGTGGCGTCGGTGTACAGACCATGAATATGCACTACGAAGACATGCGCACCCTGCCCGGCATTAACACCACCTTTATGGGTATGCCCTTTCAACAGGGAGTATGGGTGGAAAACTGCCTGGGCTGCGGGAACTGTGTATTAGAAGAGACCATGGGCATTTGTCCCATTGCCCGCTGTTCCAAGAGCATGCTTAACGGCCCCTGCGGCGGTTCCCAAGACGGCAAGTGTGAAGTCAGTAAAGAGACAGACTGTGGCTGGCACCTGATAGTCGAGCGGCTCATGAAATTTGACAAACTATCCGCCCTCGAAGAAGTCAAGCCTCCCAAAGACTGGTCAACATCCCACTCCGGTGGGCCGAGGAAAATGATTAGGGAGGATGTGAAACTGTAATGACAATGAGCAACCTGCAAAAGGTTTTAAACAGTGGCGCTTTTGTGGTTACAGGCGAACTAGGCCCTCCCAAAAGTGCGGAACGTGAAAAAATTGAACATCACGGTCATCTTCTCGGTGGCGTCGTCGATGCTGTTAACCTGACAGATAACCAGACGGCCATCGTGCGCACATCCAGCATTGCCTGCGGTAAAATCCTGGTCGATATGGATATTGATCCTGTTATCCAGATTACCTGCCGCGACCGTAACCGGATTGCGATTCAGTCCGACGTCCTGGGTGCAGTAGCCCTGGGCATCAAAAACATTCTTTGCCTGCAGGGTGACCATGCCAACTTTGGCAATGAACCCGCCGCCAAAAATGTGAACGATTTAGATTCCATGAACCTAATCCGCTCACTGAAAAACATGCGTGACGAGCAGGTCTTCATCGGCGGCGAGAAGCTGGAAGCTCCCATCGACATCTTTATCGGTGCGGTGGAAAACCCCTTCGCCGACCCCTTTGAATACCGCGCTTACCGCCTGGCCAAAAAAGTGGAAGCAGGCGTGGACTTCATCCAGACTCAGGCCATTTTCGACATGGACCGTTTCGAGCGCTGGATGGCAAAAGTTCGTGAACTGGGCATTCATAAAAAAGTGCCTATCCTGGCCGGCGTTATCCCCATCAAATCACTGGGCGCAGCCCGTTATATGAAGAACAACGTTTCCGGTATGATCGTCCCCGACGAAATCATTGACCGCATTAAAGCTGCCGAAAACAAAAAAGAAGAAGGCGTAAAGCTCTGTGTGGAGATGATTAAACACCTAAAAACCATAGAAGGCGTGGCCGGTGTACACCTGATGGCGGTCGCCTGGGAAGAAATCGTCCCCGAGATCGTCGAGCGTGCCGGCTTACTGCCCAGACCTAAATTCGACTAAGCTTTAGCGGCATAATTGTTTAAAAATGCCCGGCCGTTTAGGCCGGGCTTTCTCTTTAGGAGGCAACATGATTAAAATCACAGAAAACATCTACGTAATTCCCGGCAGGAATAAAGGGCGTTTTCCTTTCTGTCACTGTGTCTTTATCAAAGACGAGGTCAACGTCCTGATTGACAGCGCCGCCGGCAAAGAGAATCTCGCCCCCGTAATAGACAAAATAGACGTCTTAATTAATACCCACTACCACCCCGACCACATCCGCGGCAACGGTCTGTTCCCCAATGCGCAGATACTTTGCCACGAAGCAGATATTCCACCACTAACCGACTACAAAACAATGCTGCACTATACCGGATTCGAACATTTTACTGAACAAGAGTTTAGCAAAATCATGCCGATTATCGACTATCGGGAGTCCCGTATCGACGGCATGTTTTCCGACGGTGAGCTCCTTGACCTAGGCCGTACAAAACTCCGCGTCATCCACACACCGGGCCACAGCCCCGGCCACTGCTGTTTCCTTGATGAAAACAGCGGTATCCTTATCGGTGGCGACATCGACCTGACACCGTTTGGTCCCTGGTACGGCCACGCGTTATCGGATGTTAATGAATTTGAACGGTCCATGCAGAAAATAATTGCCCTGGGCGCAGACCGATTTATCAGCGGCCATGAAGAAGGCTATATCACACACGCTGTTACCCAAAGGTTAAAAGAATACACTGCTAAAATTCCGGCACGGGACGCAGCCATAGTACATGCATTAGATAAACCACTTTCACTGCAGGAACTGAGCAGTCAATTCATTTTTTACCCCCACCATCCCGAACCAAAGTTTTTCTTCCAATTTTTCGAACAAACGATGTTAGAAAAACATCTAGTCAGACTCGAAAAACAGGTAAAAATTAATTACGTGGACAACAAGTGGCAACGAACTGCCGATAATAGCCAATGACGGGACAAAATACCTAAAAATCATTTATTAATGCAGGCAGTTGTCCCCGCCAATGAAGGGCAGTTGTTTCAAGGAAGAATAGGCAAAAATAGAGAAATTGTATCAGGCTGAAATGCCGGGTACAGTTTTTTTTATTCACCATTAACGTACGAATTTTCACAATCTGTCGAAATCTGTAGGGGGTGCGGCCAGCTAACCGGGGAGGGACATCATGGGCCAGCCAAAACCGTTTAAATTCAAGTTTCCTGACGGACGGGACCCCCGAATCAAGCGAAGGGCTGTTGCGTCAGTAATGGCCGTTTTACTGTTATTTATCGTGCTGGTGTACAGTCAGGATTACAGAAATCCCGAATCTTGCGGCCTCTGCCATGTTATGGTGCCCCATGTCCGTACCTGGGAAGCATCGGCTCACCAGCGCACCGATTGTGTCACTTGTCACGAGGGCCCCGGCTTCGACGGCGTCATCAGATTTCAGGTCAGCCTCGCTGAAATGGCCTATAAGTATGTGACAAACACCTACTATTTGCCCATTGCCATGCGGGAGCAAATGTCCGCCGAATCTTGTACCAACTGCCACGCATTAAACCGGGAGATGTCACCTTCGGGCGACCTCATTGTCCCCCACAAAAACCACGAAAAAGTCCGGGTAGACTGCATGTCCTGCCACAAAGGTGTGGTCCACGCCAACATCGCTAGTCGGCAAATGGCTCTTTCTGTTGACGTTAATATTTGGACCCGCAGGTTTTCTATGTCTCAAATGAGCTACGAAAATCGCAACCTTTCAATGAGTGGTTGTATTGAGTGTCATCAATTGCGTCGCGCAACTCTCGATTGCGCCGCCTGTCACAAGGATATATATTTTCCCGAATCACATGTGGAAGAAACGTTTACAATTCAGCACGGTTTACAAGCATACAATGACCTTCTCTCCTGTGACCGATGTCACTCCTGGACAAGGGGGGCAATAGAAGATTCGGATATGCTAGCCTATGGCATCCATCCGGTGAGAGAGTACGCACGGAACAACATATTCTGCAGAGACTGCCATCTGGAGCGTCCTGAAGGGCACACACAGCTCTGGAGAGGCATGCATGCTACTAAGGCCCGTACCCAGGGAAAATTCGGTTGCTATGTATGCCATGATTTTAACCGTGCCATATTGGACACCGTAAAAGACCCGCCATTTTCCAGGGTATTTTGTTCCCAATGCCATTATAAAAAACACAAACAAGGGTGGCAGGCTGTGCATCCAACAAATGTAAATGGACAGAAATACGGGTATGAGTGCTTGCGCTGCCATGGCAGCAACTACTGCGGGAGATGCCATATAATCTACTAAAAACTGCCGGGGGTAAACACAAATGACTGAAAACGTACATCAGACAGCAATGGATTTTTATGCTGGAGAAGTAAAGAAAAACCGTAACAAGGAAAAGGTTGCACCGTTATACGCATGGACGATACTAATTGTTACCGCACTGGTTGTTTCTAGCATTGGCTGGGGGATCGGTAAATTATTTTTTTGGGAGAGATTTAATGCCGACCCGTTTTATATGCAGCAGTTCGAAGCGCTCAAGCAAAGGGTTACGGCTGACCCGGACAATGTGGAAAACTTAGTAGCACTGGGTTGGGCGTATTTCCAAATGGGGGATTACAACCAGGCCCTTACCAACTATGATAAAGCTGCCCAACTGGATGAAAAGCATTTTCCCGCTTATTATAACCGCGGGCTGACTTATCTTCAGGTTGAAAAGTATGAACTGGCAATCCGTTCTTTTCAGCATGCAACGACCCTTTCGCCACGTGACTATGCGACACGCATGAACTTGGGCATCGCGTTTTATAAAAACGGACAACTCGAAAAGGCTGCAGAGTCGCTGGAAATAGCCTACAGCCTACGGCCGGGTGCCATTGAAATTTTGTTGAGTCTGGGTGAGGTTTATGAAGCGCAGGGGAAGAACAATGAGGCGCTAATCCGGTATCAGGCCGCCTTGGGTTTTGATCCAAATAATGAAGCAGTAAAAGACGCTATCAGTCGGTTGCGCGCGACAAATTAAGGGGGAAAAATCATGAGTGAGTTTGCAGGAAGGCTTGGCCGGACATTTAGCGATTTTGACAGGGAAAAGCTGAGACGCGCACAAATCGGCCTAACAATAGCATTGGTTATACTGTTCTTAATCTTATATTTAATGAATAGAGATCCTTTGCGCCTGACACAGCAATTTTTACCGGGGACATCAATGCCACAGTTTCTGTACTCTATTTACGGACCGAATGCAGATGAGATGATGGCTAAGCCCATGGCTGTAACGGTTTCGGGAAACCGGGTTTATGTTGCGGATACCGGAAACTCCAGGGTACAGGTTTATGATTATAACGGGAACCACTTGTTATCTTTTGGTTCAAACGGAAGGAGTCCGGGGCAGTTCCGCTTTCCCTACGGTGTAGCCACAGACAGTGACGGACGCATTCTCGTTGCGGATATGTATAACAACAATGTTTCGGTCTTTACGCCAAACGGGGATTTCCTGCACTACTTTGGCACGTCGTTGGATTTTGGCAGTCCAGCCGGTCTGTTTGCTGATGATGGAAGAATTTATGTGGCAGATGTTGGCTTGCACAAAATTTCAGTCTTTGATGAGTCGGGGGAGAAGATTCTGGAATTTGGTTCCGAAGGTACAGAGCCGGGGCAGTTCCGCTCTCCCAATGCTGTCACCGTAAGCAGACAGTATGTAATCGTCAGCGATACCGGAAACGACCGTATTCAGTTCTTTAACAAACTGGGGACATACATTGGGCATATCAGTGGGGTCTCCAAAAATAAGCAGTTTATTAATCCCAGGGGCTTGGCCATGGATCCTCAGGGAGTCATCTATTTGGTCAACAACCTGACCCATGAATTGCTTGCCATGAATGAACAAGGAGAACTCCAGTATGTTGTAGGAGGCATGGGCCAGGGACCGGGCCAGTTTTATCTGCCAAACGGCCTCTTCATAGACAATCAGGGTCGCATATACGTTACTGACACAAGCAATCGCAGAGTCAACGTATACCGTTAGGAAGAGGTGCTTAAGGGGTGTAATAATTGCGTAAGCAAACCGACAAAAGTCCGTTTATTTCTTTGACAGCCATGATATTCGTGCTTACGCTTCTGTTCTTTTACGTTACTGTGTATGCCAGCATACCAGCCATACCACATGATTTTAATAAAAATCAGGATTCCTGTCGGAACTGCCATTCTCCTCACAGGGGAACCGGTATACGTCTCATGACAGAATCCACTGTTGAGGAAACCTGCCTGGTATGTCACGACGGTACGCGTGCATCAATGGTGAAATATCAGGGCGAATCGGTTCATTATTTCGCCGATGAGAATTTGTCATGCAATACATGCCATCTGGTGCATCCTCCGTATAACTACCGTCCTTTACTCCAAGAACAGTATACCCTGGAGACAGTTGATAACGATGTTTACGGCGAATACCCGCTTGGCGGCTACACGCAGTGTCTTGACTGTCACAGTACCGGGTCCGGCTATGAAAATGCCGCCGATATAAATACTTTCTATACGGGTACTGCAGAAGGCGTGGATGGCGGCCATTTTCTGAAAAGTTCCGGCGGGTTAAAACCTTCCGGCTGGAAATTGTCCTGTTCCCACTGCCATTCACCGCACGCCTCGGAAAATGCCGCATTAATTAAAGAGTATCTGGGAGTCATGGACGATGAGATTATTAACAACGCGGTTTTCTATACGCGCCCCGTTGAGGATATAAACTACAAATATGAGCAGAGGCAGTTTTGCCTCACATGCCACAGCTACGGAATTACTATCTTGGGAGTGTCTGTGCAGAACCTGCCGGCCGGTGTGGAAAATCATTACGAGACTGAACCCAGTCGCTACTGTAGCGACTGTCACAGCAGGACACCGGGAAATAACTTCCTGGAGGGAATCCACGCACCCTGTGTGCCTAAACTGCTCCTGGTAAGCACGTATGTAAATGACGACGCAGAAATAGAGGCATTTGCCTTTACCGGAGACGTGACACCGCTGTCGGAGCGGGATGTGGTCTTTGCGGTAGTTTACGGTTCCGGCACATTATACAGGGATTCATCTCTTAGCATACAACTGACACCGGGGGAACCGGTGCAAACCGGCGTTGACGGAAAAGCATTAGTCTGGCTTCAGGGTTCCGAAACTGTAACGGTGGAAGCGGTATGCGAAGGTCTTACAAAAAGTATCAGTATAACGTTTGATTAATACTAAGCATAAAAATCCGGGGGGCAAGAATACCGACGCTTGTGCCTCTTGTCAAAAGCAACGTCTAATCTCTTTATTCCCCGGATTTATCAATAGTGTAGCGGAAGCGGGGACAATTGTCAACCAATCCGCAGGACATTCCAGGGTTTTCCGGCCGTAAGGCCGTTACCATTTTGCCAGAGAAAGGAGGTGCATAGGAATGGCAAAGAAAACCAACAAAATAAGAACACAAAAGGAGAGACCCATTATGAGGAGATTTAGCTTGGTTTTACTCGTGGCCCTCATCGTGTTGGCAGCTTTCTCCGGTCTGGCGATGGCCGAACAGGTCCGCATTGATATGGAGAATGACTACACCGATGGTTACGAATACTTAGGCACTCCCGCTGTATTCAGCGAAGATGCCAACCTTTATCCCACCGGCATTTATCTGCCGAATGCGGCTGATCCGGCAAGCTACCGGATTCACACCAACTACAGCAAGAATACCGACGCTTGTGCCTCTTGTCATGCCACCCACAGCGCCGTCGGCGCGGCCCTATTGCAGTGGTACTCGATTTATGAGACCTGCATGGCCTGTCACGACGGTACGGTAACAACCACCTATAACGTTGTCCAAGGACTTAACCCGGCAGGGGAAGCTACCAGCGGCGGTAAGTTCGGCCTCATGGTCGGCCAGAATGCCGCGGCAACATCCCTGTCCAATCATAATGTCACAGGTGCTCTGAACATCTATGCCGCTCCCGGCGGCGCGCTGAAAAACGGAGCCGATGATTTCGGCACCTGGACCGGCGAGTTCAGCTGCAGCAGCTGTCACAGCCCGCACGGCCAGGGCGGCAACGCCCGCATTCTGCATCCGGATCCCAATGGCGTCCAGAAGCAGAATAAAGTTGTAGGTGCCGTTGCGACTGGGATTGACAGCGTAACCTACGCCGTTTATAACGGTGACGACATCTACACCATGATCAAAGGGTATCCCTATTCCCAGGACCTGAAGATTTACGTGGGCGGAGTCCGGCAATACGGCGGCTTCACTGTGGATAGCAGCACCGGCGTGAGCTACATTCGTTTTAATGAGGCTCCGGCAGGCGCAGTTACCGCTGATTTCGTCCCATCCCTGCGTGTTTCCATGCAAATCGAAAACTATTTGGCAGCAGAAGAATCTGTCACCTACAAGCGCGGCATCAACAATTTCTGCGGCGCCTGCCACACTGATTACAACGCTCAGATTGCAGACGCCGGCAGTGAACTGACCGGTTCCTACTCCAAGGCCTACCGCCACCGGGTCGAGTTTGACTGGTACAATGATGTTGGCGGCCTGAAGTTTCAAAACGGTGCCGGCCTGACCAGAGGCGTTGTCTGCCTCACCTGTCACGTGGCCCACGGTACCGATAAAGACTACTGGGAAACCACATTGGTAGATGCCGGCGTGGACGGCTGGACAGTAAACATGCTTACCGAACTGTCTGGTTCCTCCGCCCTGAAGCGCAAGCCCAACATGGGTACCTGCGAAGCCTGTCACAAGAAAGGCGACGGCAACGACGGCTACTGGGCCAACGTTGAATCCACCCATAATTACGAGGAAGAAACAAACCTGGCTCCCGGCGTCTATGATGCACTGAGCGCAACCCGTGACCCGATTACAGGTGTGTTAAGTGCTGAATACGTTGGCGGTGCAACCTGTGCAAGCTGCCACACTAAGTATGCAACCCAGCTTGACCATCTGCACACCAAGAAGGCTCGTCCGGCTGACGATCCCGATATCAAGTGGGGCCAGCCCGATTCCCCGGAACCCTTCAAGTCATTCTATGATGGTTGGGATGCTAACAAAGGAGCTGCCGCCGGAGGTCGCGGGACACTTAACGTGTCTAATTCCGTGCATATCGATAAAGATGATATTGACTTTATCTTTGGTGACAAATGGAAGATTCGTCCGGCCATTAGCTATCAGAAGCTGGTTGATGAAGGATATGATACTTCCGGAATTCCTGTTGCCAAGAGGGAAGGCGTTCTCTTTGTTAACTTCCAGTATAACACTGGAAATCGTGGTCCTGATGGTTCATGGACCGCTCCCACATGGGGTACTCACACCGCATCACAAGTCTGGCAGCAGAACTGCATTGGCTGCCACAGCACCGGCTTCGATCTGGATGCTTATAATGATGCACCCACATTATTACCCATCGATCCGGTCACTGGTGTTAAGAACCATATTGCCGACTACGGTATTACCTGCGAAGCGTGCCACGGACCTGGTGCAAACCACGCCCAGGCTCCGACCAAAAAGAACATCGTAAACCCGGCCCGCCTGACAATTGACCGTCAGAACGACCTCTGCGGCGCCTGTCATGCACGTAACAACAAAATCATTGACAGCTTTGGTCTAAACGCCGGCAACCCCAGCGGCGTCCGTCAGGATCCAATTCCCCTGGTTATGTTACCCGGCGATAAGCTCACCGATTATGTTGAGATCAACACGAGCAGCCTGCGCACAAACAGCTGGATCGGCCAGCAGCACCGCATGCAGTGGCAGGAACTGCTTGGTGTTCCCTCTTCAAATTGGGGTGCATTTGACGTAGCGAATGACGGACTTCGTTCCGCGAAGGGTAAAGTCATAAGCTGCGCAACCTGCCACGATTCTCACAAGTACAATGCTGTGGACAACACATCGCTGAAGCGGACAGTGGCGCAGACCTGTGGCGCATGCCACGGCAGTGGTATGGACTACAGCAAGGCAATGCCCTATGCAACAATGACCGGTATTAATTACGACCTGCGCACCCATATCTTTAACTGGGATCGCCTGGGAGATGGAGAAACTTATGACGGGCTCATTTACAATCCGTCATCACCGGTTGCAAACGCTCCTCACCCAGCAACTAAGAAGTAGTAGCCATAGTATCATTCTGTGATTAACAAACCAGAAGCACACCCCTCGGTGTGCTTCTACCCCTCAGGGGGTAGCGGGAGGGATGGCCTTGAAAAGTAAGATATTAATTTTGGGAATTATTATTTTTATAAGTATTGCAGGCGGTTGTGGAGGTAGTAATAGCGTTAGCCAACGGGTGGATAAAGAGACGGGTATTGTTATACGTCATGATTCCCCCCGGGCGACCGTCTTGTCTTTTTTTGAACTCATCTCCCGTGGACGTGCTGAAGAGGCGTATACGCTGTTGACGGCTTCCTCTATGCTAGAGCTGTCAGAGGAAGAATTTAAAGATATAATCAGAACGACAAGGACGGAAAGTGCACGGCTTATTAATGTGATGCCGGGTTCTGAGAACGATTCCTTGGCGGTGGTGGCCCATATACGGCTGATTCCGGCTGGAAATAAAGAGGAAATTGCTTTATTTGGTATTGAAATAGTTAGAAAGCATAAAAATCTATGGTATATTTCAAGAAATATTTCTGAATTTGGGGATAAGGATAAGGTTCAAATTCTGGAGAATTTGATTACTTTTGAGGATGAATTACTTAACACACCTGATTTATTTGCGACACTTACTGAACAGCAACAGGAGCAAGCATTAAAGCAACTAAATACGCTTTATAGGGCACATCAAGAAGCACTTGAAAAATTTTAAAGAGTGAGTAACGTTTGTGCCTCTTGTCAAAGGACAAATCTGTGGTGACGATTTTCCGCTAGGGATATGTAACAGAAAAATATGGAGAAAAAATATGGGCTGTCAAAAGATTGCGAATGATGCGATTTTCATATATTATTAAGTTGAATGTATTATGTTAAATCCGTGGGGAGATGAAATATATGCTTCAATTCTTCCTCAGTAATATGATGATCATGCTGGTGATTTACACGATTCTTTTTTTTCTGTTGGGGTTTGCCATTGTACTGAAAGTAAATAAGAACAGCCAGTTAAAACTGGCCAAGAGTATGTGGCTACTGGCAGGATACGGATTTGCCCATGGGATTAATGAACTGGTGATTATTGTTATGAGAGTGAAAGAGGCGCAGCTTACGCCCTCCATGCTGTTTGCAATGCGAAGTACTGAGTTGATGTTTAAGGCGTTTTCTTTTATGTTTATTTTCTGGTTGGGTATCCGCTTGATTACTGATTATAATGAAAAGTACAGTTTCCTTAAAATTGTCGGAGCTGTCATCAGCTTAACCTGGATTGGTATGGCTGTATATACGCTTGGTTTTAGTGAAAATCAACTGTATCTTGCTGTTGCTGATAACCTGTCCAGATATATGTTTGCTTTCCCCGGTTTTCTGCTGGCGGCGATTGGGCTTTGGGCCCAGATCCGGGATGTGGAAGTGTATAAAATCCCTTCTTTGGTAAATAACCTGAGGGGTTTGGCCATAACTTTTTTTGTTGGCGCGTTTATTGTCGGGATGGTTGCTAATGAACCTGTGCTTTGGCCGGCGCAGATTCTAAACAGGCAGACATTCTTGGAAGCTTTGGGTGTGCCTGTGATATTTTTCAGATCGTGGTTCTTGGTATTTATCACATATTTTGTGCTCCGGACTGTGGATGTCTTTGAAGTGGAGCGGGAGTGCCGGCTTGAGGAGGCACTTCGGAAGCAAGTACTAATGAATGAGCGGGAAAGGTTCGCCAGGGAATTGCATGACGGTATTATTCAGTCGATTTACGGGGTAGGTTTGAAGCTGGAACAGGCAAGTATCCTTGCCGAGAAGCGTCAGGATGAGTCGAAGAAACAGATTGTATTAGCCAAAAGTGACTTAAACCAGGTTATTCATGATATCCGTGATTATATTCAGGAGCTGCAGCCGGAGGACTTTTCGTGTGTTTCACTGAGAGAGGGAATCAGCCAACTCATCCGTGAATTCCGGGAAAGTGTATTGTTAAAGATAGGGCTTATTTTTGAGGGGCAGCAGTGCGGAGAATTGAACATTATGCAAATAAATAATGTGCTGCAAGTGCTGCGTGAGTTGTTAACAAATGCCGCTAAACATTCCCTGGCAGATGAAGTACAGGTAAAGGTGCTATTTAAAGAACAGGATATTGTCATTCGCATCGATGACAACGGAATCGGGTTTAATCCGGAATCATTAAAAACGGAAACCCGGGGCGGCGAAAAGCAAGGATTGAAAAATATATTTTACCGTGTAGGTATGTTGCAGGGAACAGTCGTATTTAATACGGCACCAGGTCAGGGAACTCATTACGAAATTACCCTTCCGTACAAAAAGCTCAGTTATGCCGGGGGCGTGTTTGTTGATAATCCTGAGTATTTCCAAAGGGTATTAGAACAAAATTAAGTTCAGGATGGTGATTAAATGATACGGGTGCTCATTGTTGACGATCATGCAGTAGTCCGGGTGGGACTAAAGGCGCTTCTTGAACTTCATGATAAATTTAACGTCGTTGGGGAAGCTGCTTGCGGCGAAGATGCTCTGGAAATGGCAGGAACGTATAAGCCAGACGTAGTAGTTATGGATATCCGTATGCCGGGTATGAACGGCATTGAGGCGTGTCAGGAATTAATGGCTGAGAATCCGGAAGTCAAGGTGATTATGCTGACGTCCTATGCCGATGATGAAGCTATTTACGCTTCAATTATGGCAGGAGCGTCCGGATATGTATTAAAGCAGACAGACAATAACAAACTGATTGAGGCTATTGAGCGGGTGGCCCGAGGGGAATCCCTATTGGATCCCCATATTACCGGCAAGGTACTTAGCCGGATGAAATCCATTGCTACGGAGAAACAAAACGAGGCGAAGCTTTCGGAAACAGAGAAAAAAATACTGGTGCTGATTGCTGAAGGGAAAACAAATAAGGAAATTGCCGAAGCTGTTTTTTTGGCGGAGAAGACAGTACGTAATTATGTTTCGAAGATTTTTGACAAGCTTAATTTGTCAAACCGGGCGGCGGCAGCCACATATGTCACGAAGCGGAGACCGATGTTCTCAAATGATAAATAGTGCATTTACTATTTGGTAATTCATGAATTATATTCTATTTTACAATTGTTATGTTAACTAGTATAATAAAGGTGATAGTGTGAGTTCTGTGGCAAGAAGCGCACTTATCACCTTATGCCGGTCAATTGACCGGCCTCTTTTTTTATACTGTAGTAAATTATAATGATTTGCATCGGCAGCGGTATACATGAATAAACGCGTTTTTCTTACAAGAAAGGACAAAGGTATATAAAAAATTGTACAATTGACAATGTTATACATTTCTGGTTTTTGAGTATAATAATAGTGGTATGGTGTGAGTTCTGTGGCAAGAAGCGCAACATACTGTTTCCGGCCTAACGGCCGGCTTTTTTTTTATCTTTTTCATGTTATTTGTCGAAAGAGGAAATCATGCGGATGTGCTGAATATAGTGTAAAGAAGAAATAGTATGGAGGCACTTGTGGAAAAACAATTTGTCAGGGATTTAAAAGTAGGCGACCAAGTTCGTTCAGCGTTTTTAGTAACGGAAAAAGCGCTGGTGGCGTTTAACCAACCCAATCGTTCCGGCGAGCAGTTTTTGAGGATGCAGTTAGCTGATGTTTCCGGTACTGTCAGGGCTGTTGCCTGGGAGAAAGGCATGGAATATGCTAAGGTATTTCAGGTGGGCGATGTTATTCGTGTTCGGGGCGAAGTCGGTGAGTATAAAGGACCGCAGGTGGTTGTTTATGGTATTGAGCCTGTGGAAGAGGCCCAGGTGGAGCGGGGTTGGTTTCAGCGTGTGGCGCCGACAGGTAGCGATGAGATGCTGGCGGAACTGAAGACAGTCCTGGACGGAGTAAGTGACCCCTTCCTTGCTTTACTACTGCAGGAGTTTTTTTCCGACAGTGAGTTTTTTAAACGGTATACCAAGGCGCCGGCTGCCCGATCGGTGCATCATAATTATGTCGGTGGGTTGCTGGAGCATTCTCTGGAAGTCGCGGTTCTCTGTCGGCAGTTTGCGGCGGGTTATCCCGAACTGGATTTGTCTCTTTTATACTGCGGGGCACTGCTCCACGATGTGGGGAAGATTGAGGAGTATGACAGTACGAGTCTGACATTTGAACTGACTGACCGGGGCAAGCTTTTGGGCCATATTATGATTGGTCAGGAAATGTTGGAGCAGCGGATAAGGGCGGTTCCGGGGTTTCCGGAGGCATACAGGTTGGAGCTTATGCATATGCTGCTCAGTCATCATGGTCAGAAAGAGTGGGGTTCTCCGGAGATTCCCAAGACGTTTGCCGCCTATGCTTTATTTCATGCCGATTTAGTGTCAGCAAGACTGAACCAATTTTCTCTGGTGGTCAAAAAGGGAGAAAAAGACAATGGTTGGACGGATTGGGACCGGTTGCTGGAACGGAGCGTATATTTGGGCAAGGCAGAATAACAGTTTGATTTGGTGGTGAGAACATGAAAGACGTGAAGAGAAAAGAAAGCCGGCTTGAGCAAAAGAGTAAAGTTGTACCCTTTGAGCGGGATGCAGGGTACTACTTACAAAAAGGCATGTTCAATTACCAGAAAAATAAACTGGATAAAGCGCTGTTGTTTTTTCAGCGTGCCGTAGGAGCGGAACCACGCAACCCTTACAATCAGTACAATCTTGCCTGTTTGCTAAGCAAGTTGGGACGATTAAAAGAAGCCAACAAGGTATTTGTGCATATTGTCAGTGTTCTGGACAGCTCGATGGCAGACTGTTATTTTTTGCTGGCGATAAACTATGGTTTGCTCGAAGACCTGGATAAGTCCAGAGAGTATTTGCAGCGTTACCTGCAGGCTGAACCGGACGGAGAGATGTCATATGAGGCAGTGGAACTGCTCGATGCTATGGATGAAGACTCAGTCTACGATAACTTGCCTGCATACACGGAGAAAGATGTCCTAATGGAACGGGTGTTAAGCTCAGGTAGTTCGGAAGAATTGAATAATCTGTATGTGACCAGTGCCGGATTCAGGCAGGCTTTAAATAACCGTCTTTACCATAGATCTGATGAATTTAAAGAAGATATTCTGCGTTTTTACGGTGTATTAGGTGGGGACGGGGAGAAGAAGGTACTTTTCGACTTTGTTAAGAATCCATGGATTAAAGAACGTTTTCGCCAGCTTGCGCTAATTGAACTGAAGAATCTGGGGGAGAGCGGAACAGTGCAGGTGTTCCTAAGCGGAGAATTAAAAGAAATGGATCTTGCCTGCTATCCAATTCGCATGCCTGTTTGGCGGAAGGAATGGCAGGATGTAGTTGACCGGGCCATTGAAAATATGCGTCATAGTAACTGTTACGATGAGGGATTTTTTGATGATGTCCAGGCAATTTGGCTGGACTATATTAATACAGTTTATCCTGAAACTCCTACCATCAGAAAGGTAGAGACTTGGGCCGCTGCTTTGGAATACAGCCTGGCTCGTTTCCACTACCTTGACCTGACGCAAAAAGAACTGGCTGAAGAATACCTGGTTTCTCCGGGGAGTATATCTGGGAAATTTAAAGAAATTAACAGCGCGTTACTTATTGACGAGAAAGCATATAGAAATATGGTTGCATATTTAAAAGGAGGATAGTATGTAAGGGAACAAAATAACGGTTACCGGAATATATTGAAAAAACCTTCTTACATAAACGTAAGGAGGTTTTTTTATTGAGCTTGTCATTTTTTGATATATCCAAAATTGTCGCGTTTCTCCCTGATTATCGTGAGGGCGTGGGACAGGGGCTGATGATTTATTATAATGATGGAACGACCTGCTGGCTGAGCCAGGGATTACGCTCATTTATGGGTGGGCTTGCAAAGTTTTTTGCCGTAAGCGTAAAAGATATGCGTAGGAAATATGGTCCACTTATCGGGCAGACGAATCTCGTTCCACTGGTGCTTTCCCCTTTTGTGGTTTTTGTGCCGGTAAAAGTTCGTATACCCCGTGTGAGCGGAGATCCGACGTATGGGTATTTTAGGCTCCGCTCGGTGCAGGGTGTGGTACAAGAGCCGGAGCCGTGCAGTCTGGTGTTGGACGGGGATCATCGGCTTACTGTGATACAGTCCTTTCGAACAGTGCGTGCCAGACTGCGCGCCTGCGTAAATTTGGAGAAAATACTCATTGATGAGTGCTGCCAGACCATGGATTTTAAACAACAGCTTTTTCTGGCGCAGTCTTTCCTGTCACGTAATTTTCTGCAGGAAAATGGCGGTGTCTATGGAATTAACAGTGAAGAGGATGAGAAAGGGGTATATACTATGGAACTCCGAAATTTGATGGAAGGTTTAGTAACGCAGAGGCTGGATGAAGTTTTAGCCGAGGAAAGCAATAAAATATGCCGGTGCGAACAGTGTCGTTTGGATATGGTCGCCATAGCTTTAAATGACCTGCCACCCCGTTATGTGGTAACACAACGGGGAGAGACATACTCCAAGGCCGACCTTTTAGAGGTACAGCGTTTTGTGGATGTTTTAACTGCATTAGCAAAAGCGGTAAAAATCGTCAATAATAATCCCCGTCATTAAGATAAAACGGGAGGAGAGACTGTGTCATTAGATGAGAAGATTCGCCGAGCGGCGCGTATACTGAAAGAAGCCCGTCATGCCGTGGTTCTCACAGGGGCTGGGATTTCAACTGAAAGCGGAATCCCCGATTTTCGCAGTCCCGGAACAGGCCTTTGGGAAAAAGAAGACCCTGAAGATTTTACAATTGATAGTTTCAACCGGGATCCAGGGGCATTTTACCGTAGGATTCGGCCACTGCTTACCATTATTAATGAGGCAGAACCCAACGACGGCCACAAGGTTTTAGCGGAACTGGAACAACGGGGACGGATAAAAATCATAATTACACAGAATATAGACGGTCTGCATCAGCAGGCCGGTTCCCGCCGCGTCCTGGACGTGCATGGTACATTTAAAACAGGGACTTGCCAGTCATGCCGACAGAAGAATGACTTGGCAGATCTTTTACTTGTTCTTGACCGTGGGGATGAACCTGACTGCCCGCAATGTGGCGGGGTTATAAAGCCAGATGTCGTTTTATTTGGGGAAGAGATGCCCGATGATTTTCAGCGTGCTCACCGTGAAACACTAAAATGTGATTGCATGTTGGTCGTCGGTTCCAGCTTGCAGGTTGCTCCAGTAGGCTTCCTTCCCCGTTACAGCAAAAATCTCATGATTATTAATCGCGGTACGACTCCGTATGATGAAGAAGCCCGGGTTGTTATTCGCAGTTCTGCCGGGCAGGCATTGCAGAGAATTCTTGAGGAGCTGGATATATTACGTCAGGGTTTCTAGGCAGGCCGTTGAAAAAGGATGGATGATAAAAAAGAAAAACGAATGGAAACACCCCGCCGTATATTGAACGGTGGGGTGTTTATGAGTAAGATTATATCATTCTGATTCTATGGTTTCAGCATAATTTATTTTCTTTGAGTAAAACTGATACTAAATGCTGAGAAAGGGCAGATATGATATATGAATGTCTACTCGTTTACATATACGCTGCACCATGTGCTGTTATTAAAATTGTTAGCCACATTCAACTTCGACCGCACCCGAACGATACATAATTTTTTGTTTCTGGCTACGGCGAGTAGTGCGCCGGGCGAACGTCCCGGTATCCGATATGATTTCTATAAGGGGTCAACCGGTGTTCACAGTTTTGAAGTTCAGGGGATTTTTGCGGACTTAAAGAAAAATGAGATGTTAGTACCTGAGCAGTTGGCTTTGACCGGGGAAGGACGGGAGTTTTATTATCAGGTTGCCTCGCTGTTGCGCTATGAGCGGTTTCCCGACCATTGTATGCGTCTGGCTCTTCGCTATCAGGACAATTTGTGGCGTGTTAATCATGAAGTACTTTTCCATCCACTGTTTCGCAAAGGAAAAACTGGCAGGAAAATTGTTTTGCCCGTGGCCTGACTACTTAAGAATACGACGAAGTAGATATCGGACATCTTCGGCGGGTAACCCTTCTCCCAGATAAGATTCATTCAGCCAGATTTCAAAGTGGAGGTGCATTTCCCCGTCGCCGCCTGTAATAGCGGGGGGAGTACCGGAATTACCTACGGTTCCGATTTGCTCTCCGGCATAAACAGCATCGCCAACGGTAAGCTTTGAACTGACAGTATCCAGATGGGCGTAGCGTGATATCACGCTACCCTGATGCTCCAGCCAAACCTGACGGCCGCGAAACTTGTCCAATATGTCTTCAGGCGTGGTTGGCGACTGGGCTGAGATGCGCCGGTAGTCTACCCGTTCTTCTGCTGTCATTTCTTCGTATGTATGATCGATGCGAATTACTACGCCCTCGGCAGCGGCAAGAACAGGGGTTCCGCGAACAATCTTAACACCGCAGAAACCGTTATAGTAATCAACGCCCTCGTGGGTTCCGTTTCTGTAGCTGCGCGGCGCCCCGGGTAACTGTCCCGCAGTCATGCCAATATGTGCACCCTTAATCGGTGATTGAAAGAATGAGAGCTTGTCCACAATCATTTCCAGTGGCAGGCGATTAATATTCCCTTCAAAAAGGGGGACATTATCCGGTTCCTCGGGCTCGGGTGCCGGTGTTTCGGCTTCCGGTGGATATTCAGGGAGAGGTTCTTTTTCGATAATTGTTTTGCCGTCCACCGGTGAACCGCTTGTCCAGGGAAGCAGATTGAGAAAAAACGCTGCGAACAGCAAAACCGCCAATGCCATCAGTGCCGTGGTATAGACCAGGGCTGATTTTTGTTTTTGCAAATAAAACCCTCCTCTGATTTTTCTATTTTACCATAACGGGCATATTCAGGAAAGGTGTAGTCATCAAATTTATTGAATAAGCAATGTGTAACAGTAAAAAAGGAAAATTGTAAATATGTGCCGAACTAGTTAACACATACCGGGGAGGAGAATTATGCAGTATAAACAAGCTTATTTGGAAGCGTTGCACGGGTTTGCCAACAAGGATCCTTTCCATATGGCGGATTTGTCCGGAGCACAGTATCGCAGTGGCGGCGGTCTGGAATTTTCTTATTGCGGGCATCCATGTACGGTCACATATCCGGCAGGAGAAATATTGTTTGATACTTGGCGGGAACCGCCCCATGAGGAAAAAATTATTATACTACAATATTTGGCCGGAGCCGCCGGTATCCCGCCGCGCGGGCACTGGCTTTCATTTTTGGAACTGCCGGGAGGCCCGCATCACTTTGCCCCCTTTCAGCAAGAAGCGATTTTCCCACTGGCCAAACAGTTTGGTGCATTTCCGGAGCAGTTCCGCCGGACAGCTATTGCATTGGGTGGTACGACCACTGATATGGGCCATACAGGCTTGGTCATTCCCGCATTTCCGCTAATTCCTCTGGCATTTATCCTGTGGGCTGGAGATGACGAGTTTCCTGCTGCAGCCAATATACTTTTTGATGCATCTGCGTCTGCCCATCTCCCCACGGCTACTCTGTATATGCTGGGGATTGCTGTTTCACAAAGACTTCTTGCTAAAGGGAATGTTAAATAACGGTGTGGCTATGAGAATGTCGGTACTACACCGGTTGCTGAATACATGAGCAGCAGGGAAGGATTGGTGATTGCAGAGTGGATATATTAATTCAGGGTGGTACTTTGATAGACCCTAGCCAAGGCATGCATGGACAGTTTGATCTTTTAATCCGTGACGGTTTCGTTGCTGAAATTGCCAGCGGGATTGATCCTGCCGGTAAAACGGTGATTGATGCGCTTGGGTTACTGGTGGTTCCCGGATTGATAGACCTGCATACCCATTTACGTGAACCGGGCGGTGAGCACAAAGAGACGGTGCTGACAGGGTGCCGTGCAGCAGCAGCTGGGGGCTACACCGGGATTACAGCCCTGCCCAATACAAACCCTGTGATGGACGACTGGCGGACGATAAACTATGTCAATATGCTTGCTGAGCAAGCGGACCTCGTACGTGTTTGGCCGGTGGGAGCCGTCAGTAAAGGTTCAGCTGGCAGAGAAATGGCGGAAATCGGCGCCATGGTTCGGGCCGGAGCTAAAGCTGTCACCGATGACGGCCGCGGTGTCATTGACGCCAGGCTTTTAAAGAATGCGTTTTTATGCTGTAAACAGTTTGGCATACCTTTAATGGAACATTGTGAAGAGGAGTCCCTGGCCAGAGACGGACAGCTCCATGAAGGACTTGTGGCAGCAAAGCTGGGTCTGCCGGGTATCCCTGTAAGTGCAGAAACAGTCATGCTGGCCCGTGATTTATTGTTGGCGGAGGAGAGCGGCGGCCGCCTACATATTATGCATGTGTCTACCGCAAAGGCTGTGGAAATGATCCGTCAGGCAAAAGAAGCGGGGCTTCATGTGACGGCAGAGGTTACGCCACATCACCTGTTATTAACGGAAGAAGCGGTGGACGGTTTTAATTCTTTGGCGAAAATGAAGCCGCCTCTGCGTACCGCTGCCGATGTTGAGGCACTGCGCCTGGGATTATCCGATGGCACCATCGACGCTGTGGCTACAGACCACGCCCCTCATACAGAGGCTGAGAAGGCGGGAGATTTTCAATCTGCACCGTTCGGCATTGTAGGTTTGGAAACAGCGTTCCCCCTTCTTTATACCCACTTGGTTATGCGGGGACTGCTGTCATTGGATCAACTTATAGACAGGATGTCATGCCGCCCTGCGACAATCCTCGGTGTACCCCACGGCAGCTTAAAAACCGGATATGCCGCAGATCTAACTCTGATTGATGTAACGAATGAGCGGGTGATTGACCGTCAGGCTTTTCTATCCAAAGGTAAGAACACACCGTTTGACGGCTGGCCCGTTTTCGGAGTTCCTATGCTAACTATGGTGGCAGGGCGGGTAATCATGCGCAACGGAACGATAGTTGCAAATTAAGGAGATAATTATGCCGCAAATGAAAGTAATGTATATTAAAGAGCATACCCTGGTAGCGCCAGATATCCGGCGTATGGTCCTGGATGACAGTATTTATGCCAGGCCGGGCCAGTTTGTGCAAATTTCTGTGTCACCGACTCTGGATCCTTTCCTGCGGCGGCCGCTCAGTGTCCATGATGATGGAGAGGGCGGCCTTGTCCTGCTTTACCGTGCCAGTGGCAGGGGAACCCGTCTGCTTGCAGAAAAAAAGCCTGGCGATTCGGTGGATATCCTTGGGCCTCTGGGGAATGGTTTCCCCGTAACCGATGCGCCTGCTGCCATCCTTGTGGCCGGAGGAATTGGCGTGGCGCCTCTCTGTTATCTGGCAAGGACACTATGCGAAGCAGGGAAACAGGTTATTTTCCTTTTCGGCGCACAGAAAGCGGATCAGTTGTACATACCTAAAGCAATAACTCCGTTTTTGACCGTATTGGAGACAGCAACCGATGACGGTTCTGCCGGCCATCACGGTCCGGTAACGGAAGTTTTGGAGCAGTTCTTGCAAAAGGGAGCGGTGCCGGTATACGGTTGCGGGCCGGAAGGGATGCTCCGTGCAATGGTTCGGGTGGCCGCCCAATATTATGCTCAGACGTATGTTTCTCTGGAGGCACGGATGGCATGTGGAGTTGGAGCCTGTCTGGGTTGCGTAGTGGAGACATTTCAGAATTCCGGGGAAGCATATCAACGGGTTTGCGTAGACGGCCCCGTGTTTTCCGGTGAGGAGGTATTCCGATGAATCCTGATTTGACCGTTAACATTGGCAGGTTGACGATGCAAAATCCGGTGATGCCCGCTTCAGGCTGTTTCGGTTACGGCGAAGAATATGCCCCGTTTTTTGACTTGAGCAGGCTGGGAGCTATTGTAGTTAAAGGGACAACTGCCGAACCGTGCTCGGGTAATCATCCGGTTCGACTGGCAGAAACGCCGGCGGGCCTGTTAAATGCCATTGGTTTGCAGAATCCCGGGGTTAAGGCAGCAAGAGAAAAAATCCGTGAACTGGCACACTGCGGCGTCCCTGTTATTGTTAATGTTGCCGGACACAGCGCAGAAGACTATCTGAGAGTGATTGACTTCCTGGAGGAAGAAGAAGAGGCGGCGGCTTATGAAGTGAATATTTCCTGCCCTAACGTTTCTGCCGGGGGAATGGCGTTTGGGACAGAACCCTGTGTGGTGGAATCACTGGTGGGAAATCTGCGCCGTTCCACAAAGAAAACATTAATTGTCAAACTCTCCCCCAATGTTACGGATATTACCGAGATTGCCCGGGCTGCTGAAAGCGCTGGCGCGGACGCTGTTTCGCTGATTAATACATTGCTTGGTATGGCCATCGATACTGCTACCCGACGCCCGGTGCTGGCTAATATCACTGGGGGATTATCCGGGCCGGCCATCAAGCCGGTAGCACTGCGTATGGTGTGGCAGGTCAGCTCCGCGGTAAAGATACCGGTCATCGGAATGGGTGGAATCACTGGCGCCAGGGATGCGTTGGAGTTTTTACTGGCTGGAGCCAGTGCAGTCGCAATAGGTGCCGCTAATTTTACCAATCCCATGGTATGTCCCGAGACTGTGGACGGCATTGCTGATTATCTGAGCGAAAACGGTTTCGAGTCTGTGTCCCGGATTGTGGGTTTGGCCAAAGAATCGTTAAGACCTGTTACAGGAGGCGTTTGTGGATGCGGGAAAAAATAATTGTAGCACTTGATGTTGATACAGAGAATGAAGCTATGCGTCTGGTTGAAAGCCTAGCGAATTATACCGGCGCTTTTAAAGTGGGGCTACAGCTATATAACAATACAGGACCGGGGATTATTAAAAAAATTGTGGATGCAGGAGCAAAGGTATTTCTTGACCTAAAATTCCACGATATCCCCAATACAGCCGCCAGGGCGGCGGAAGCAGTGGTCGGTCTGGGCTCGTTTATGTTTAATGTTCATGCTTCCGGAGGGATCAATATGATGAAGGCTGTCGTGCAGGCGTCCCATGCCCGGGCGGAGAAGGCAGGCTTCTTGCCGCCGCTGCTGATTGGAGTCACTGTGCTGACGTCAATGTCGGAGCAGGAACTCCATGATGAAGTTGGGGCCTCCCGCTCTATGCAGGAACAGGTGGTACACCTGGCATCGCTTTGCCAGAAGGCCGGCCTTGACGGTGTAGTTGCTTCTGCCAGAGAGATACCGTGGATTCGTCGGGCCTGTGGAGAATCATTTTTAATTGTCACGCCGGGCATCCGTCCGGCCTGGGCGGCCACTGATGACCAAACACGCATTGTCACACCAAAAGACGCGTTGTCGGCCGGTGCTGATTACCTGGTGATCGGACGTCCCCTGACTGCGGCTGCAGACCCGGGAGATGCGGCGCGCCGGTTATTAGCGGAAATAGAAGAGGAGAGTGCTTAGATGATTGGCAGAGAAGATATTCTTGCTATATTTGCTCAAACTGGTGTTCTGCTCGAAGGGCACTTTCAACTGACATCAGGCAAACATAGTGGTCGCTATTTACAATGTGCCAGAGTGTTTCAATATCCGGAGCATGCAGAAACACTGTGTAAATCTCTGGCGGAACGTTTTGCCGCAGAAACAACTGATTTATGTATCGGGCCGGCGCTGGGTGGTGTGATTATCGCGTATGAAACAGCGAGGAACCTTGGCGTCCGCGGCTTATTTGCGGAGCGGGATAAAGAGGGGGCCATGACACTTCGCCGCGGCTTTACCATTGAGCGCGGAGAACGGGTGCTCGTTTTGGAAGATGTGGTGACGACAGGCGGTTCTGTTCGGGAAGTCATTGAACTGGTAAAGGAATGGGGCGGCGATGTGGTTGGCGTAGGTACAATTGTTGACCGCAGCGGCGGAACGGCCGATTTCGGTGTGCCGTATGCATCCCTGATTCAAGTCGATGTGGAAACATATGACCCTGATGACTGCCCCCTCTGCCTTGCGGGCTCGCCGGCTGTTAAGCCGGGTAGCCGTAAATCGTAAGTTAAAGCACACCCTGACCGTCTTCTGCTAAACTCACTATTGCCTGTAGTAGAGAGCTGCAGTATAATAGCAGTACAGGATTGTTAGGAGGCCGTGAAGATGAAGCATGTACCTACAGATTTCAAGCCCGGTATGCAGGGACTCAATAAAATACTGGGGAATCTGGAAAGCGATATTATGGATATTATCTGGCGTGTGGAATGTGAAGTTTGTGTGCGTGATGTTTTTGAAGAATTGGCATCCCGGCGGGAGATTGCCTATACCACTGTTATGACCATCATGGGCCGTCTTACTGATAAAAACTTATTAAAAAAGCGCAAGGAAGGCAACACTTCATACTTTGTACCGGCAATGACCCGGGAAGAGTTTGCTGAAAATGTGGTCGTTAACGTGGTTGACAGCCTCTTAGAAGATTTTGCCGATGCCACCATGGCTCATTTTATCGCACGGGTAGGAAATAAAGACCGGGAAACAATTGCCAAGCTGGAAAAATTACTGGCCGATTTTCAGGACGGTGAAGACGATGAGGCTAAGTGATTTTCACTCTTTCTTCATTTACGTTTTTTTCGGTTATTTTTTTATTTTCCCGGCTATTCTTATTTGCCTGAAAGTATTTAATATTCGCAGTCCGCTTCAGCGGATGCAGCTTTATTTATTAGGGTTGGCGACTCCGTTCGCCGGGTATGCCCTCTATCATACGATTCTTACAAAACGTTGCCAGGCAGGGGTATACCCGGCAGGTCCTGGCTGGATGCTTTTCAATTCTTTTTGCCGCCTTGGCACTGCTGCAGTCCGCTATCTGGGTCCGGCACTGATTGTTTTACTCATTGCAGGCATATTAAAGGCAGTAGCGAGTGCGCTGCTCGTTAATCGTATGCGTATACGCGCTGTCCCTATGGATGAGCAACAAAGAAACCGCGTGATGCGGATTTTAAATATACGCAGTTCTGCACTAAATATCGGTGTCCCTGAAGTAATTTTTAGTGGACGGGACGGATTTGCCGCCTTTGCGGCGGGGGTCTTTAAACCGGTTATTATCCTTAGTACAAATCTGCTTCCACAGCTATCAGAGCGGGAGTTGGATGATATTTTAACTCACGAATTAGTGCATATCTGCCGTGGTGATACTTTGAGGGGCTGGCTCCTTTACTTCCTGCGTGATGCCATGTTTTTCAGTCCGTTTAGCCGAATTTTGTTAAACCGTTATTTACAAGAGAATGAGCGTCTCTGTGACAGAGAAACGGTAAATCTTACCGGTAATTCCCGGGCCTATGCAGCAACACTGGTGAAAGTCTGGCGTCTGCTGTTACATGACAGGGAGATGCGACTGGGCCTGGCATTTGGTTTCACTGGCGGGAAGAATGACCTGGAACAGAGGGTGACCAGCCTTCTGGGAGATTTCAGAAATGAAAAAATGCTTCCTGCCGTTTTATTTGCAACACTGCTTTTAGCTGTATTTAGCGGTACGGTACTGTATTTGGGTTTTATCTGCTAAGAATTTTTGAAAATAGGGCCTGTTGGTCCTTTTTTATTTAAATGAGTTAGTGTGATTGTTCACAAAATGTTCAAATTTAGAGGGTTGTATTTTCCAGGATGCGGATTTATAATAGGAATTAGCTACTACACACATTAGTAGAACATAAGGAGGAATACACAGTGTCTAAACAGAAATCACCGGGTAAGAAACAGCAGTTCACCCAACCTGAAAAGAGTAAGTTTCCGCTCATATTGGTAGCGGTTGCGATTCTAGTAGTAGCAGCCGTAACCGCGTTTACGTTTTTTAAGCCTGCACAGGCTAGTGTAGATTATTTTGGCGAGCCCGTTGTTGCCCCACGTTCCTATGTAGGAAAGTTTATTTCCATGACAGCGGTGGACCCGGTTGTGGAGAACGGACAGATTAAAATTCCGTTGGCTGAAGTTGAAGAAAATAATATTGTATTTTTTGAGCTGGAGAACGATGAAGGCACACTGGTACCACTGATGGCGTATATCACACCTTCGGGCAGGCTTTTTGCCGGGAGCAGCATGTGCGAACCCTGCCGGGGTCGGACATTTTCACTGGCTGGCGAAACGCTGGTTTGTGACGTATGCCGGACTACGTACACCATAGAAGACCATAAGTTTATCTCCGGTGCGACTGCCTGCGGTCAGTACCCGCCTTCTAACATGAACCCGGTGGTGGAGAATGGCATGATTATTATCGAAGAAGCAGAAGTCCTGAATTGGCGTATACGGTCGCTGTAATACGCACAAAAATTTCTCGGAGGTGTAAATATGCCAAAAGATTTTATTAACGATGACGAGTTTGGTATGGAAGAATGCGAGGAAGTTACACAGCGTAATCCAGTTAGCAGAACAAGCAATACGGCAAATAAGGGTGGTCTGACGACGCTTAAAGATTACGTTATTGTGGGATTGCTTTCTGTGATCATCTTTATGGGATTTAACAATTACATTTTCGCCAGAACAAACCCTGGTGGCGGTTTTGGCGCCGCAGGCGGTGGCGGTGGTTGCGGTGGTTGCAGTGGCGGCGGTGCGGCCGTTTCTACCGAAGAACTACGTCAAGTCGGACTGGAATACTATGTGGCTAACTACAATGATACCGAAGTTGAGGCAAAGGTGGAAGATTTCGGGTGTCATCAGGAAGTCCATATTTATAAAGATGGCCAGCTGATCAAGAAGATTGGCTACGGGAACGGACAAGTATACGAAATTGCGCTTTAACACTGGTCATATTAACATGCGTGAGGTGCACCGATGAGTATTTTCCAGATTGCTTTTAACAATCTGAAGCGGCGAAAAATTAAGATGGCATTTCTGGTGGTCGGCCTGGTGGTCGGGGTAGCCACGGTGGTGGCGTTATTTAGCATCGTCCAGGCCATGCGCCTGGAGCTGGGTGACCGCCTGGATGAATTTGGGGCCAATGTGGTGATTACACCCCGTTCCGAAGGTATGGAACTCAGTTATGGGGGGACACAAGTTTCCGAAGTCTCCTTCAATGTGCAATTACTTACCGAAGAGGATTTGCCTAAAATCAGGGAAATTCCTGATGGCGATAGTGTAAATATTATATCACCGAAAATAGTTGGTGCCGTGATGGCTGACGACCAGAACGCGCTCCTTGTCGGTGTGGACACAAAGCGGGAATTTACAATGAAACCATGGTTTTCATTGCGTGAACAGGCCGGTTTAGCTCCCGGACAGAAAGTGAGGGACTTGGCCCTCCTTGATATTCCCGAAGATTCTCTCCTGCTTGGCAGTAGTGCGGCCCGTGCATTTGGTGTGGCACCCGGTGACACAATGACTGTAAACGGCAGGGAATTTAGGGTCTTTGGTGTATTAAACGAGCTTGGTACCGAGGAAGACGGATTGATGTACGGCAACTTACTCGTTGTGCAAGGACTGCTCGGACGCCCCGGCGAATTCTCCATGATTGAAGTGTCGGCATACTGCAACTTCTGCCCTGTGGAAGAAATTGTGGCGCAATTAACAGATGTGTTGCCAAACGGACGGGTCACGGCGCTCAGGCAGGCTGCCCTTGTTCGTGAAGAAACCATTGATCGCTTTAGTTCTTTCGGCATTGCTTTGTCAGGAGTGGTTCTGTTGATCGCCGCCCTGGTTGTGTTAACCACCATGCTATCATCGGTAAATGAACGGACCCGGGAAATCGGCATTTTCAGGGCCATCGGATTTCGCCAGATGCATGTGATGCAGATTATTTTGCTTGAAGCGGTTATGGTCAGTGTTTTAGGCGGTATCATCGGCTTTGTTGTGGGAAATGTGGTTGCCCGTGCGGCCGGGCCGTTTTTGGCACAAATGAGTGTTGGCGTACCCTGGAATACGGAAATGATATTACCCTCAGTTATCCTGGCCGCGGCGCTCTCAGTTGCTGCCAGTATTTATCCGGCATTGAAAGCTGCTCGACTGGATCCGGTTGAAGCGCTCCGCTTCATCTAAGGACGGGGAAAGGGAGGAAGAACATGTCAGAAGTACTCATTAAAACAGACAATTTAAGGAAGACATATAAATCGTTCGGAGATGAAGTGGAAGCGCTCCGCGGTGTCAGCCTGGAAATCTACAAAGGGGAATCGGTGGCTGTCATGGGCCAATCAGGCTCAGGTAAAAGTACGCTTCTTAGCATCATCGGCGGGTTAAACCCCCCATCTACCGGTAAAATTGAAATTGACGGGATTGATTTGTATGCTCTTTCCCAGGAGAAGCGGGCCGATTTTCGTCGGGAATATCTGGGGTTTGTATTTCAGCAATTCCAGTTAATTCCGTATTTGACGGCTATGGAGAATGTAATGCTGCCTTTGACGACGACCAGCCATTCCGGTAGACAGAAAAGGGAAATGGCGGAACACGTCCTTGCCCGGGTGGGACTGGCCGGAAAGATGAACCGGCTGCCCAACCAAATGTCCGGCGGTGAGCAGGAACGGGTAGCCATTGCCCGTGCTATAGTGAACGAACCGCCGCTTGTTTTGGCCGATGAGCCCACGGGCAGTTTGGATACCCGAACCGGAGAGGAAATCATGGCTCTTTTCCATGAACTTAACAGTGAAGGTCTGACCATTCTGATGGTTACCCATAACCCGGAGAATACTACTTCCATGGGTCGGACCATCATTATGAAAGATGGACAGTTATGTACAGATAAGGCGGAAATCCTGCAGCTTGCTACCAGGAAAGCCAGATAACGGAGGTGCATAATGACTTTATTTCAAATTGCTATAAATAACCTCCGCCGGCGTAAATCCAAAATGGTTTTTGTTGTGCTGGGTCTGGTCATCGGCATTGCCACCATCGTTTCCGTTTATAATGTGGTGGAGAGCATGAAAGAGCAAATGACGCGGCAAATGGCGGAGTTTGGCGCAAATATCGTAATTACGCCGGACACGGGTGAACTGGCATTTTCTTACGGTGGAATTACCATCCCTGAAGTTCTTTTTGATGTGGAAAAGCTGTCAATGGCAGATGTGGATAAAATAAATGAAATTCCTGCCCGTCAGATGGTGCGGGCTGTGGCGCCAAAGTTACTGGGAGTGGCTCACACAGGCGGCAGAAACGTGATTGTCGCGGGCAGTGACTTACAGAGCGAGTTTACCATTAAACCCTGGTTCCGGTTACAACAGCCCGGTGAGATGGGAGAAACAATTCTGGTTACCGGTGATGCCGGCGAGATGGATTATGAGAAACTAAACTTGGCCCGTGAAGATATTAGCACGCTGATATTAACCGACGGTGAAGTGTTACTGGGCGCCGCCATTGCAGAAGAATTAGGCGTAATGCCCGGTGATACGCTGGAGATTGCTGGCAGGGAGTTTCAGGTCTTTGCGCTACTAGAGGAGATGGGCTCTGCTGAGGATAACCAGGTGTTGATGAATTTGGCGGTGTCCCAGGAGATTCTGCAGCGCCCCGGTGAGGTGACTGTGATTGAAGTGTCTGCCGACTATAGCCTGGGTTCAGAGGCCACGTTGCTTGCTCAACTGGTAGGCGCTCTGCCCCAAGCTGAGGTAACCAGCTTGCGTCAAGCGGCGCTGGGTCGGGATGAGATGCTGACCAGGCTGACACGTTTTGGTGCATCCGTATCCATTCTTGTGCTTTTTGTAGGCATGTTGGTGGTCACCCTGACTATGTCCGGTGCCGTCCGCGAACGAACCCGTGAAATAGGCATCTTTCGTGCCATCGGCTTTCGCAAAAGCCACGTAACTAAAATTATTCTCATGGAAGGTGCCATGGTTAGCCTAATCGGCGGTGTCATCGGATATGTGGCGGGAATGGTGGCGGCACGGATAACAGGGCCGCTCTTGTCCGGCATGGAAATTACCGTACCATGGAGAGCAGATATCTTCTTTGGAGCTGTGCTGCTGGCTCTTTTCATCGGTGCGTTGGCCAGTCTGTATCCTGCCCGGCAGGCGTCAAAACTGGATCCCGCCGAAGCGTTGCGCTTTATTTAACTCTATAATGGCATTGAGTGAAGAACACCTCTTTCGGGCAAGCTAGCCGAAAAGGGGTGTTTTTTCTTCGCTTTACAGTACGGGGGAAAGCGAATATCAACGCAATTTTCCCGGGATCTGATTTGCCTTTGGATGAAGGTGAGCGCCGATTTAAATTCGGACAGTTCGGCTACGGAAAATATCTGTATGCAAAAGAAGAGATGGAAGAAGCAAAATTATTTTTCACGGACTTGCTCCCCCAGTATTTTCCGCAGGGAAAATTACTGTACTTTGTCTGAAGCTCTTGACTACAGCCGGGAAATAAAATAGGCTGGAAATAGAGGAAAAAATGGGGTGAAGTCTTGGTAAGGGGAAAAACCGTTTATTTTTGTACAGGTTGCGGATATGAATCGCCAAAATGGCTGGGCAGGTGTCCGGGTTGCGATGAATGGAACCAAATGGTGGAGGAGTTGCGCCAACCGGTAACCGGGAAGGCTTCACCCGGTGGAAAGGCAAGAATTGAAACACTCGCTGAGATGCGCGGTACGGAAGAGGATCTGCGGTTTTTTACCGGTTGCGGTGAGTTTGACCGTGTTCTGGGCGGTGGGATTGTCCCCGGCTCTCTTGTCTTGATTGGAGGAGACCCGGGTATTGGTAAATCCACACTGGTTTTGCAGGCTGCGCAGGGTCTGGGAGCTTCCGGGAAAAAAGTGTTGTATGTGACGGGAGAAGAGTCGCCGACACAACTAAAAATGAGGGCCAGGCGACTTCAGGTGAATACACTGAATTTATTAATCCTGGCTGAAACGGATATGAATGTACTGGAGGAACAGGTTCTGTCTATTAAGCCTGATGTTCTGGTTGTAGATTCCATCCAAACCGTGTACCGGCCTGAATTAACGTCTGCTGCAGGCAGCGTCAGCCAGTTGAAGGAATCAACAGCGGCACTGATGCGATTGGCCAAACGGCAGCAGGTTGCCATTTTAATTATCGGCCATGTTACAAAAGAGGGCCAGATTGCCGGACCCCGGTTGTTGGAACATATGGTTGACAGTGTTCTCTACTTTGAGGGAGACAGGCATCATCTATACCGAATTTTGCGAGCGGTCAAAAACCGCTTCGGCTCTACTCATGAAATTGGTATTTTTACCATGGACGCCTCCGGGTTGCGTGAGGTGGCAAATCCGTCCGAATGGCTCCTGTCCCAGCGGCCAAAGAATGCGTCGGGTTCTGTCGTTACGGCAACCATGGAGGGAACCAGGCCGTTACTTGTTGAAATTCAGGCGCTGGTCACAGCCAGTAAATTTGGGAATCCCCGCCGCATGTCTACAGGATTGGATTTAAATCGTGTATCTTTAATACTGGCAGTATTGGAGCGGCATGTTGGTATGCATATCATGGATTATGACGTTTTTGTCAATGTGGTTGGCGGGGTGCGTTTGCTGGAGCCGTCTGTGGATTTAGCGGTGGCCGCAAGCCTGGCTAGTTCATTCCGGGATATTCCAATGCCTCTTGACACGCTCTTCCTGGGTGAAGTGGGCCTGGCAGGAGAAATCCGGGGAATTCCGCTTCTGGAAGTGAGATTGCATGAAGGAGCACGACTGGGTTTTGGCCGGGCAGTCGTCCCCAAATACAGCATGGCGGGTTTGCGTGAACGTGCCGGATTTGAATTAGTTGGTGTTTCCACTCTGGATGAGGCGGTTAGGACGGGAGGGTAGAGAAGTTGAAAAAGAAAACAGACGATGAGCAGCAATTAATAGTCATCCTGCGCCGTTTAGCACCGGGGACTCAAATCAGGGAAGCGTTGGAAAATATTCTGGGTGCCAGAACTGGTGCTCTGATTATCATGGGCTGGAATTCTAAAATTGAAGATATGATGGAAGGCGGTTTCAAGCTCGATGTGGATTTGACACCTGCCAGGCTGTATGAATTAGCCAAGCTTGATGGCGCTATTATCCTTTGTTCACAGTGCAGGAAAATTATGTATGCCAATGCCCAGTTAAACCCGGACCCTACAATCCCCTCTCAGGAAACAGGTATCCGGCACCGCACGGCGGAACGGGTTGCCCGGCAGACAGGTGAAGTTGTCATCTCAATTTCTCAGCGCCGTAATATCATTACCGTTTACCAGGGCCAAATCCGCTACGCTTTACGGGATGTGGGTGTTATACTAAATAAGGCTAACCAAGCACTGCAGACGTTGGAAAAATACAGGAATGTCCTGCAGCAGACACTGGTAAACCTAAGCGCTCTGGAATTTGAAGACCTGGTCAGCTATAATGATGTATTTATTGTGTTAAGGCGTGTGGAAATGCTACTCCGCGTCGCGCAGTTGATTGATCACTATATTGTGGAATTAGGTACAGAAGGACGCCTGATAGAAATGCACCTGGAAGAATTGTTAAGAAATGTGGAAGAAGAAGCGCAACTGTTAATCCGTGATTACAGTGTGGATGAAAATATGAATCCGGAAGTTGTGTTAGCCAAAATGCGTCAGGATCCGGGAGAAGGACTGTCGGATAATCATGGTCTGGCAAAAATGCTGGGTCATGCCAACGCAACGGTGGCAGATTTACCTGCCACTCCGAGGGGTTACCGGGTGTTAGATAAAATTCCACGACTACCCATGACTGTCATTGAAAACGTAATTGCCCGTTTCAGTACTCTTAAGGGTGTAATGGACGCGGATGAACAGTTATTGGACGACGTAGACGGTATTGGTGATGTTCGGGCCAGAGCAATTCGTATGGGCTTACAGCGTTTACGGGAACAGATATTTGTCGAACGGCACCTATAAAAATAATAGTGCCAAAGAATAAGTGGCCTAAGGTTAAATAAAAGGGTGAGTTTTATGTGGATACTTGTATTGGGTTATTTATTTATATTTTTCGCCAGAGTCAGCGATGTTACGCTGTCTACAATGCGAATTCTTATGTTAATGCGGGGTAAATCTATCAATGCTGCTGTTATCGGCTTTTTTGAGGTCATCATTTATATTCTGGCACTGGGGCAGGTAATCGGCAGCCTGAATGAACCTCTTCGTCTGATTGTGTATGCTCTGGGTTTTGCTACGGGCAACTTCGTGGGGAGCCGGGTTGAAGAGCGGTTGGCGATCGGGTTTGCCACGGCCCAGGTTATTTCCCTTGAAAATTCTGATCTCATGGCAGAAAAGATGCGGGATCAGGGTTTTGGTGTCACAGTTCTTGAAGGATGTGGCAAGCAGGGAACACACCAGATACTGCACATACTGTTAAAGAGAAAAGACCTACCCTGTTTTATCGGTTTGGCCCGACAAATTGATAAAGATGCGTTTGTCAGTGTGATGGACACAAGACAGATTTTCGGGGGTTATTTTAGTAAAATCAAGGCAAAATAATCGGCGTGCCAGTATTCATCCCCTTAAAAGTGGCATATCTTTCCTATCCCGTTCATAATATTTTAAAAAAGAAGCGGGGGGAAGATCAATGCGAAAAGCAATTTTCTTTATTGGATTACTATTGGTTTTAACACCACTGTTAAACGGCTGTTCTTTCTGGGAGAAAAAGACAACGGAGCCGGTACCGCAGCAAGAGGACAGGCTTCCGCAGAAAGATTCTCAATTAAGGGAAACCGTGTTTTATTTTCCGGACAGCAGTTGGCGGGTTATTGTTCCAGTCCGATACAACATTCCCTGGCAGGAGGGAATTGCCAGGGCTACGCTGGGCTATACTGAAGAGGGGCAAGTACCACTGGCAATAGCAGCTTTAGGCTTGGCTCCTCTTCTTCCCGCCGGGACAGAAGTTCTCGGAATGACAATTCGGGACGGCTTGGCCCGGGTTGATTTTAATCGTACCTTCTTGAATTATGATGTGAATAATGAAAGAAACTACATCTACGGATTGGTATTTACGCTCACTGAGTTTCCCACAGTAAACCGCGTGGAATTTCTGGTAGAAGGGAACAATCTTGGGACGCTGCCGGGAGGGATGGCCGCCTCAGAGCCCTTTAGCCGATATAACGGCTTAAATCTGGAGATTGCCGAGGAAGCCCAAGATGCTGCCCAGACAGAAAGGATTACGCTATATTACTTGTATCAAACTACCCAAGACGCGTTTTATGTCCCTGTTACACGGGTAATCGGCAAGACCGGTCAGGTTGTGGACCGGACAGTGGAAGAGCTTATAACAGGCCCGGCGCCGGGAAGCCCGCTGTTTAGTGCTATTCCTCGCTCCGTTGCACTGGAAAATGTAACTGTCACAGGCGGGAAAGTAACGATCCGGATGGCCGGTGATTTTTCAACCGCCGTTGGCGGGCAGGTGGCGGCAGATCAAATTCGTGATCAGTTGGCTCTTACCCTAACGGAAATCCCCGGAGTTATGGAAATAGAAGTGCTGGTCCGGGACAAAGCTCCTCAGTTTGCTGCGGGAGTCAGTTTCCCATCATCATTTAGCAGACCGAAGAACTGGAATTATGTCCCCACCAGGGAAAATCTTGATACATTACAGTAAAAAAGGTATAATAAGAAACCTGGTATGAATGATCTGAAAATTGGAGGTTACATATGAGAGTGGACGGAAGGCGGCCTGATGAAATGAGGTCGCTTAAAATTACACCTGCTTATTTAAAATTTCCTGAGGGATCTGTACTTATTGAGGTAGGAGATACCCAGGTTATTTGTACGGCTACTGTGGAAGAGAGAGTTCCCCATTTTTTACGGGGAGAAAACAAAGGTTGGGTTACGGCGGAATATGCCATGCTTCCCCGGGCAACACAAATAAGGACTGCCCGGGAACGGGGTAAAATTTCCGGCAGGAGTTCAGAAATCCAAAGATTAATTGGACGAGCCCTGCGCTCGGTGGTAGATCTGTCGGCCCTGGGGGAGAGAACAATCTGGGTGGATTGTGATGTCATCCAGGCTGACGGTGGTACAAGAACAGCGGCCATCAGTGGATCCTTCGTTGCCATGTATCAGGCAATGGCCGGATTGGTGGCGTGCGGTGCGCTGGCCGAACTTCCCATCACCGACTACCTTGCTGCTACTAGTGTCGGTGTTGTGGATGGACGCATTCTTCTGGATTTGGCGTATCAGGAAGACAGTGCGGCAGAGGTGGATATGAACGTGGTGATGACTGGCAACGGCAGTCTGGTGGAAGTCCAGGGTACAGCAGAAGGGGAGCCTTTCTCCAGGGAGATTATGAATGGTATGATTGATACTGCCGCAAAGGGAATTACACAAATTATGGATTATCAGAAACGGATTATCATGAGCGACCTGAAATGAGAAAATTAATATTAGCTTCGCATAACGCAGGAAAACTAAAGGAATTTCAAAGCCTATTATCCGGGCTTCCTTTTGTTGTCACTTCGCTGGCAGATTATCCCGGTATCCCTGAAATTAAAGAAACCGGTGCCACCTTTGCAGAAAATGCCGCGATTAAAGCAGAGGCTGTGGCTCAATATACGGGGGAGCTTTCACTGGCGGACGATTCAGGTCTTGAGGTTGACGCACTACATGGCAGCCCCGGTGTCTACTCGGCCCGGTTTGCCGGTGAACCGGCTTCGGATGAAGCCAATAATCACAAATTGCTTGACCTTTTATCGGCTGTCCCGGAAGAAAAAAGGACAGCCCGTTTCCGTTGTGTAATCGCCATTGCCGCACCCGGCATACCAACCCAACTGGCGGAAGGGCGCTGCGACGGCGTGATAACGTTAACTCCCTGCGGTACGGGCGGATTTGGCTATGACCCCCTTTTCTATGTACCATCCCAGGGGAAAACCTTTGCTGAAATGACAGCCGAACAAAAAAACAAAATCAGTCACCGGGCTCATGCCTTGGCGGCGGCTATAAGTATATTGCATGAATTTTCCTGAATCAGACTGCGTGCAACGTTGAAAAAAGCAAAATAAAGACGTATAATAGTAGCAATATAAGTCAGAATATTCAGGCGGAGGATATGAAACACATTGATGCGCACATCCATCTTTATCCCGAAACATTAATGAACGCTATTTTTTCCTACTTTGAACGGCGCGGCTGGTGTCTTCCGTTCCGCTCCGGCACAGAGGAAGCATTGGTCTATCTAAAAGAAAGAAATGTGGAGAAGGCTTTTTTACTTCTTTATGCACACAAAGCCGGTATGTCCTGGGAACTGAACCAGTGGGCCCGTGATTTATGCCTTCAGAATCCGTTTTTATTGCCGTTTGGCTGCTTTTTCCCGGAGGATGAAGAACCGGAGATCCTTGTAAAGACATGCTTAAAGGATTGGAATTTTGCCGGGTTTAAGCTTCATTTTAATGTCCAGGTGTATCGCCCCGACGATTCCCGGTTTTTCCCGGTATATGAAGGTGCAATAAATTACGGGAAAGCTGTGGTTATGCATATTGGTACGTTTCCAACCGCCGGGGCACATTTGGGTGCGGAACGTTTGCTTGCTGTGATGAAAAAATATCCTGAACTGAAAGTGCTTGTGGCACATCTGGGTCTTTATGAAGTCGAAGATTTCTGGTGGATTATGGATCGGTATCCGGGGGTGTATATGGACACAGCGTTTCTTCTTGGAAACCCCCGATTTCCGCAAGCGGGGCAGCAGGTACTTGCCACCATGGAGCGTTTCCCGGACCGAGTCCTATACGGTAGCGATTTCCCGCTGATTTGCCACCGGTTAGAAGATGGTTTTGATGAGATTGAGACTCTTTTTGGCAATCATATTTTTAAACAGAAGTTGCTCTCGCAAAATGCGGAAGCGTTTTTAAAATCATAAGTTGTACATTGTACATTGTTTACCAGTTGCATTTTTTATATTGGTATGGTAAGATAATTAAGCTTTAAAAAATTCGGGGCGTAGCGCAGTTTGGTAGCGCACTTGGTTTGGGACCAAGGGGTCGCAGGTTCGAATCCTGTCGCCCCGACCATATATGTGCGGGTGTAGCTCAATGGTAGAGCACTGGCCTTCCAAGCCAGCTACGTGGGTTCGATTCCCATCACCCGCTCCATATTAAACCCATACACCACCCAATTGGGTGGCTTTTTGATGTAAGGAAAGAATTTCCCTGAAAATATTATAAAATAATTCCTACAAAAAAGGTGTCTGTTTACGCGTTGTTTAACTTTATCGGGCGGATTGGCTGTGGTTTTATCTCCGATAAATTAAAACGTAAAATGGCACTTTTAATGATTTTTATTATTCAGGTTCTTTGCTTTGCTTTCTTCTCTCAATTTACAACAGCGTTTACGTTGTTTGTGGGTACTGCCTTTGTTGCTTTCGCGTTCGGCGGCATGCTCAGTCTTTTCCCGGCGATTACTGTGACTATTTTGGGGTGAAAAATCTGGGCGTTAATTACGGCCTGGTATTCACTGCCTGGGGTGCGGGTGGTGTGTTTGGCCCGCTGCTTGGCGGAATGGTCCGTGATGTAACGGGAACGTACGGCGTGGCCTTTGCCGTTTCTGCCGTGTTAAGCACCCTGGGAATCATAATAACCATGATTATCAAAGCCCCGGATAAAGCGCTGGCTGCTAAGAAAGTTCATCTTCCTGCTGGTCTTCTCAACTGTCCGCACTGCGGTGAAGGAATCAGCCTACAAGCAAGTACGCAAAAACATTAACCTTTTTGTCACACTTCTTTGCCAAAAGGGTAATGTGGAAAAAATTTATATTTGCAATTCACTTGCAATTCACTTGGAAAAAATTAAGAGAATAAAAACCTTGATTTTATAGGCATTTTCCGCTATACTATTCTTTGCATACGCCTGTAGCTCAGCGGATAGAGCAACGGACTTCTAATCCGTGGGTCGCTGGTTCGATCCCAGCCAGGCGTGCCATTTTGTCACAATATTTCTATTATGTTAACACGGTGGGTGTAGCTCAGGTGGTTAGAGCACCAGATTGTGGCTCTGGGGGCCGTGGGTTCGAGTCCCATCATCCACCCCAATTTTATTTTACTGAGCGGGCGTGGCGAAATTGGCACACGCGCTAGACTTAGGATCTAGTGGGGCAACTCTTGGAGGTTCGAGTCCTCTCGCCCGCACCAATTAGTTTTAAAGGGCTTCGGCCCTTTTTTCCATTGATGATTAGTGTATGTGATAAAGTTAGTAAATTGCAAAACAACAACATAGATTTATTTATTGATATAAGAATTCGTAGAGGAATGCGAGGTTCAAAATATTCTTTTGTTAATAGTACATATCTGCAAAAAAAATTAAAAATGCTTGGTGTTGACTACTTACACTGTAAGGAACTCGCTCCTACAGATGAAATAAGAGCATTACAAAAAGGAGAAGACAAAAAAAATAATGTAATTAAATATTTAAGAATATTTCTTCCTTTTCCTTTTTTTTTAGGTGAAATAATGGTAAAATACTTGTCAGGTCCGTTTTTTACCGGACAACAAAAGACACAGGGTTACCCTGTAGGCATAATATAAATACATATAAAGGAGCATAGCAATGGTAAAATTGGAGAAAATAGACGAAAGCAAAGTTGCTTTAGAAATTGAAGTGGAAGCTCAGACAGTTGAAGAAGCACTGGATACAGCTTATAAAAAAGTTGTGAAAAAGGTTAGCTTGCCTGGATTCCGTAAAGGAAAAGTACCCCGCCCGATTCTGGAAAGTCGCTTCGGTTCAGAGGTTCTCTTTGAGGACGCTTTAGAGATTCTAGTCCCGGACGCTTATGATAAAGCGGTAAAAAAGACAGGAATCAACCCGATTGACCAACCGGAAATCGATCTGGTACAGTTGGAAAAAGGTAAGCCTTTTATTTTTAAAGCCTTGGTAGAAGTTAAGCCGGAGGCTACCCTTGGCGAGTACAAGGGCGTAGAAGTCACCAGAGAAGTAAAAGAAATTACAGAGGCCGACGTTGCCGCGAAATTAGAACAATTACGCAAACAGCATGTTAAGCTTCATGTCGTGGAAGATGCGGTAGCCCAGGGCGATATGACAGTAATTGATTTTACCGGTTTTAAAGACGGCGAGCCTTTTGAAGGCGGTCACGGTGAGGGCTACTCATTGGAAATAGGTTCAGGATCCTTCATCCCCGGCTTTGAAGAGCAGCTTATAGGCCTGAAAACCGGCGAGGAAAAGGAAATATCGGTGACGTTCCCCGAGGAATACCACGCGGAAGAGTTGGCAGGAAAACCGGTAACGTTCAAGGTTAAGTTACAGGAAGTGAAACGGAAAGAACTTCCGGAACTTAGTGATGATTTTGCCGCTGAAGTTTCCGATTTTGCCACTCTGGCTGAATTAAAAGAAGATGCTTTGAATAAGCTGAAAGAGGCGGAAGAAAATAGGGTAAAAACCGAACTGGAAACGAGTGTAATTGAATCGGTCGCGGCTAATTCCGATGTTGCCGTACCTAACGTGATGGTAGAGAGAGAGATTGACCGCATGACCGGTGAGATGGAGCAATTTTTACGGATGCAGGGATTAACACTGGATAAGTTTATTGCCCTTACGGGCAAGACTATGGATGACCTTCGGGATGATAAACGGGAAGAGGCAAAGTCCCGTGTAAAAGCAAATTTGGTATTAGATGCTATTATCCAAAAAGAAGGATTTGCCGCCACAGATGAAGAAGTAGACGAAAAGATACAGAAATTTGCGGAAAGCTATGGGCAGGAAGTAGAAAAGGTTAAAGAATACTTTAATGTTCAGGGGCAGTCAGATGTACTTCGTCAGGAAATTCGCTATCGTAAAGCAATTGATTTCCTTGTTGCGGAGGCCAACATTACAACAGTCACCGCTCCTGCATCAGAGAAAGCAGAGTAGGAGGACATTTCCATGAATCTGGTACCGATGGTTGTTGAACAAACAAATCGTGGTGAACGGGCGTACGATATTTTTTCCAGGCTTTTAAAGGATCGTATTATCTTTATTGGCAGCGGCATTGATGATACGGTGGCTAACTTGGTTAACGCCCAGCTTCTCTTCCTTGAGTCCGAGGACCCCGACAAAGATATTAATATATACATCAACTCTCCGGGCGGTTCCGTATACTCGGGGTTGGCTATATACGACACGATGCAGTATATTAAGCCGGACGTATCCACAATTTGTGTAGGGTTGGCCGCCAGTATGGGGGCAATTTTACTGGGTGCGGGTGCCAAGGGTAAGCGTTACGCTTTGCCAAACTCGCGCATTATGGTACATCAGCCATTAGGCGGTGCACAGGGTCAGGCAGTCGATATTGAAATCCATGCCCGGGAAATTTTAGGTATTCGGGAACGCTTAAATGATCTTCTGGCTAAGCATACCGGTCAGACTATCGAACAGATTTCCAAAGATACCGACCGTGATTTCTTTATGTCGGCAGAACAGGCGAAAGAGTATGGTTTAATTGACGGCGTACTGGAAAAACGTTAGACTCCTCTAGGAGGGAAAATGTAAATGTTTAAATTCAACGACGAGAAGGGGCAACTTAAATGTTCCTTCTGCGGCAAGACTCAGGAACAGGTACGCAAATTAGTGGCGGGACCCGGTGTATACATTTGTGATGAATGTATTGAGTTGTGCAATGAAATCATCGAAGAAGAACTCTCCGAGGAAATGGAGCTTGATTTAATTGAGCTTCCCCGGCCCACTGAAATTAAAGAGATTCTCGACCAGTATGTAATCGGCCAGGATGATGCTAAAAAGTCTTTAGCGGTTGCCGTTTATAATCACTACAAGCGCATTAATACCGAACAAAAAGCGGATGACATCGAGATTCAGAAGAGCAATATCGTGCTTCTTGGACCAACGGGTGTGGGTAAAACACTGCTCGCGCAAACATTGGCCAGAATCTTAAATGTACCCTTTGCTATCGCTGATGCAACGTCCCTCACGGAAGCCGGCTATGTCGGTGAAGACGTAGAAAATATTTTGCTTAAACTGATTCAATCCGCTGATTACGACCTGGAAAAGGCGGAAAAGGGTATTGTCTATATCGATGAGATTGATAAAATCGCCCGTAAAACAGATAATCCTTCCATCACCCGCGATGTTTCCGGTGAAGGGGTACAGCAAGCATTGCTGAAAATCTTAGAAGGCACCGTAGCAAGCGTCCCTCCACAGGGAGGACGAAAACACCCTCACCAGGAATTTATGCAGATTGATACGACAAATATTCTCTTTATCTGCGGCGGTGCATTTGACGGTGTAGAAAAACTGATTCATAATCGGATCGGTAAAAAAGGCATCGGCTTTGGTGCTGAAATGATCCGTAAAGAAGACAGAAACATCGGCGAAGTGCTTCGCCATGTTCTTCCACAGGATTTAATCAAATTTGGCTTAATTCCTGAATTTGTAGGACGTGTACCAGTAATCGCCACATTAGATGCCCTAGATAATGAAGCATTAATCCGTATTCTGACGGAACCGAGGAATGCCTTGATTAAGCAGTACCAAAAACTGTTTGAGATGGACGGGGTAGCACTGGAGTTTAAAGACGGCACACTGGAAATTATCGCTGAAGAAGCGATTCGGCGTAGTACGGGAGCCCGGGGCTTACGTGCCATCCTTGAAGGTATACTTCTGGATGTGATGTATGAACTGCCGGTTCGGGATGATATAGGTAAATGCATTATCACCAAAGATGTAATACTCAACCACGAAAAGCCAATATTAGTAACAGCCGATAAAAGGAAGAAGAAAAAAGAAGAATCAGCCTAAACCGTCTGAAAAGACGGTTTTTTTTTTATCCTCTGGAAATACTAACGGCAACATAAACGTAACATTCCCAAATTCCAAGGGGGGAACCAAATGTCGAATCTTGCGCCGGTTATTGGTGTTGTACAAATCTTTTTTGCCATAGTCATCGGCCTTTATTTCTGGAACCTGTTGCGCTCGCAGCAATCCAGTAAAGTGGCCGTGGATAGAGAATCCCGCAAGGAAATGGAACAACTCCGCAAAATGCGAGAGATATCTTTAACTGAGCCGTTAAGTGAAAAAACACGACCGGCTACATTTGCCGAAATCATCGGACAGGAAGAGGGCCTAAAATCACTGCGGGCAGCACTGTGTGGACCTAACCCTCAACATGTCATTATTTATGGGCCTCCTGGAATTGGAAAAACGGCGGCAGCACGGTTGGTACTGGAAGAAGCGAAACGCAATGATGCGTCTCCCTTTGGACCTGATGCCAAGTTTATTGAAATGGATGCGACTACTGCACGATTTGACGAACGGGGAATTGCTGATCCGTTGATTGGTTCTGTTCATGACCCCATTTACCAGGGGGCAGGTCCTATGGGTATGGCAGGCATTCCTCAGCCCAAGCTCGGTGCGGTCAGTAAAGCGCATGGTGGGATTCTGTTCATTGACGAGATTGGCGAATTGCATCCGACCCAGATGAATAAACTGCTCAAGGTGTTAGAGGATCGGAAAGTATTTCTGGAGAGTGCCTATTATAACGCGGAAGATAAAAATGTTCCCCTGCATATCCACGAAATCTTTCAAAATGGCTTACCCGCTGATTTCCGCATGATTGGAGCAACGACCCGATTGCCCGATGATATCCCACCTGCAATCCGCTCCCGCTGTCTGGAAGTATTTTTCCGCGGCTTATTACCTGAAGAAATCGGCATTGTAGCCAAGAACGCTGCGAAACGGATTGACTTTATCCTGGAAGAAGACGCATTGACTGTCATTAAGAAATACGCTGTCAATGGCCGGGAAGCTGTTAATACTGTGCAAATTGCAGCCGGCATTGCTTTGTGTGATGCACAAAGACAAACACTGACCATCCATGACATGGAGTGGGTTGTCAGTGCCAGCCAGATGTCTCCCCGTCCGGAAAAGAAAATACCATCCTCTCCTCAGGTTGGTTTTGTTAACGGACTTGCAGTTTATGGGGCCAATATGGGTACATTGATAGAGATAGAAGTGGCATCTCATGCAGTAGAGTCTGGTCGGGGGCAACTGCAAGTAACCGGAATGGTGGAAGAAGAAGAAATGGGTAGCGCCCGCCGCGTTATCAGGCGAAAGAGCATGGCTAAGGGATCCGTCGAAAATGTGCTAACGGTACTCCAGGATTACCTGGACGTTAACCCCAGGGATTTTGACATACATATTAATTTTCCCGGCGGCATGCCGATAGATGGTCCGTCAGCAGGTATTTCTATTGCTACAGGAATCTATTCCGCTTTAACGGGAATTCCTGTTATGCATACAGTAGCGATGACAGGTGAAATTTCAGTACGAGGATATGTACGACCTGTGGGCGGAATCATTTGCAAAGTAGAAGCAGCCCGGCAAGCAGGTGCAAAGAGGATTATTATTCCCAAGGAGAACTGGCAGCAAGCCTTCAATAAGCTCACTGACATTGAGGTAATACCTGTTGATACCCTGGCAGAGGTGTTGGAGATGGCTCTGCTTAAAGAAGAAAAAAGCCCTGTACATGTTCCCGGCAGGATTCTCACAGCTTCTTCCGTTTAGCTTTGCAACCCGGGGACGGTTCCTAATTTGCAAAACTGCAACTCGAGAACCGTCCCCGGGTTGCAAAATATTGATTTGCTTTGATAGCATGGCCCCGTTTGCATAACGGGGTTTTTCATACTGTATAATTATATCACTTTACATTAATGAAACTTCTTGGACAGTCGGGTTATAATACAAAGAGACAAAAAGGATATACACTTTTTTTCTAGAATAGAGTTTAATGATTTCATGGTTGAAAAAATACAAGAATGGAGGGTAAAACTTCATGGGTGAAAAGTTTAAAGTTTTGCCCCTGCTGCCATTACGGGGAATCCTTGTTTTTCCCAACATGGTCCTACACCTGGATGTGGGAAGGGAGCGTTCTGTTAGCGCCCTGGAACAAGCCATGGTTGAAGATAACAAAGTCCTTTTGGTAGCACAGAAGGAGGCCAGGGTCGATGAACCGGGCCCCGATGATATTTACATAATGGGCACAATTGCCCAAGTAAAACAGATGTTAAAGCTACCCGGCGGTACCATCCGTGTTTTGGTTGAAGGATTGTCCCGGGCGCATGTCAGTGAAATGATTGCCACCGAACCGTACTTTCAGGCCAGAGCAGAAGAAGTCGAGGAAGATGAAACAAAAGATGTAGAAGTGGAAGCTCTAATGCGCAGCTTACTATATCAATTTGAGCAGTATATTAAGCTGAGCAAAAAAATACCTCCGGAAACATTAGTTACTGTTTCGGCTATTGAGGAGCCGGGCCGTCTGGCTGATGTTATTGCATCTCACCTGACATTAAAAGTGCAGCAGAAACAAGGAATCCTTGAGGCAACTGCACCCCGGGACCGCCTGGATAAGCTTAGTGAGATACTCAGCCATGAGATGGAGATTTTGGAAATTGAGCGGAAGATTAACTTGCGTGTCCGTAAGCAGATGGAGCGGACACAAAAGGAATATTATCTGCGCGAGCAGATGAAAGCGATTCAAAAAGAACTGGGCGAAAAAGATGAACGGATGGCGGAAGCAGACGAGTACAGAGAAAAGATAGCGGAAGCTGAACTACCCGAGGATGTGGAAGAAAAAGCCCTCAAAGAAGTGGAACGTTTGGAAAAAATGCCGCCGGCAGCAGCCGAAGGCGTGGTTATCCGTAACTATCTTGATTGGGTTCTCTCCTTGCCCTGGTTGAAACAGACCGAAGACAGACTGGACTTGACGGCTGCCGAGCAGATTCTGGATGAGGATCACTACGGTCTGGAAAAAGTAAAAGAAAGAATTATTGAGTATTTGGCTGTCAGGCAGTTGGCACAAAAATTAAAGGGACCGATTCTTTGCCTGGTAGGGCCTCCTGGTGTGGGAAAAACATCATTGGCTAAATCTATCGCCCGGGCGTTGGAACGTAATTTTGTGCGTATATCCCTGGGCGGCGTCCGGGATGAAGCGGAAGTGCGCGGTCACCGTCGTACCTATGTCGGCGCTATGCCGGGCAGAATTATCCAGGCCATGAGGCAGGCTAAATCTCAAAATCCGGTCTTCCTTCTGGACGAGATTGATAAAATGTCCACAGATTTCCGCGGCGATCCTTCCGCGGCGCTCCTTGAAGTTCTCGATCCGGAACAGAATAACACATTTTCAGATCACTATCTGGAAATGCCCTTTGATCTTTCAAATGTAATGTTCATTACGACCGCGAACACGCTCTATAATATTCCTCAACCTCTGCTTGACCGGATGGAAACGATATATATACCGGGCTACACAGAAGAAGAAAAGGTAAAAATTGCTGAGAGGTATTTACAGCCCAAGCAGTTAAGAGAACACGGCTTAAATAGCGAACAACTTTCCATTTCGGAAAATACACTGCGCAAAATAATCCGCCAGTATACCCGTGAAGCAGGTGTAAGAAACCTGGAAAGGCAGCTTGCATCAATCTGCCGTAAGTCAGCAAAAGAACTGGTTCGGGACAAGAAAAACCGCACCATGGTTACTGTGCAAAATCTTGACAAATACCTGGGCATTCCCCGGTTCCGTTTCGGCATTGCCGAAAAAGAGGATGAAGTAGGCGTGGCCACAGGGTTGGCCTGGACAGAAGCAGGCGGTGATACCCTCGTTATTGAAGTGACCTTGATGAAAGGCAAAGGGAAATTACTGCTAACCGGTAAACTTGGTGAGGTTATGCGTGAGTCTGCCCAAGCCGGCCTGTCCTATATCCGTACCCGGGCAAAGCAATTAGGAATTGCCGAAGATTTCCATGAAACGCAGGATATTCACATTCACATTCCCGAGGGAGCCATTCCCAAAGACGGCCCTTCGGCCGGGATTACCATGGCCAGTGCCCTTATTTCGGCGTTAACCCAGAGGCCCACCAAGAGGACGGTAGCAATGACCGGCGAAATTACGTTGCGCGGACGGGTACTTCCCATCGGCGGGGTAAAGGAGAAAGTGCTGGCTGCTCACAGGGCGGGAATTAAAACCATCCTGTTGCCGGCGGAGAATAAAAAGGATATTTCAGAAATTCCGGATAATGTCCGTCGCAAACTGGATTTTATCTTTGTTGAACATATGGATGAAGTCTTAAAGCATGCTATGGTGGAACAGAGTTTATGAAGATAAAATCATCAGAGTTTGTTACCAGTGCGGTAAAGCCGGAACAATACCCTGATACGGGATTGCCGGAGGTCGCATTTGTCGGTCGGTCCAATGTGGGGAAATCTTCTCTTTTAAATTGCCTGATTAATCGGAAGAAGTTGGCCCTGACCAGCGGAACCCCGGGGAAAACCCGGCTTGTAAATTTTTTTATCATAAACGATGCATTTTACTTTGTTGACTTGCCTGGCTATGGTTTTGCCCGTGTATCTCAGGAGACAAAATCAAGTTGGGGGCAATTTGTGGAAAGTTACCTGCAAGACCGGGAACCGCTTAAGCTGATTGTCTTTCTTGTGGATGTCCGACATCCGCCCAGTGCTGATGATCTCGTCATGTATCGATGGTTAATTCACTTTAACCTCCCGACCGTTATCGTCGCTACGAAGGCGGATAAAATTTCCCGCATGCACCGGCCTAAACACATGAAACAAATCAGGGACAGTCTGGGGCTTGGGGTGGAAGGACCGATAATTCTCTTCTCCGTAACTACCGGAGAGGGGAAGGACGAGCTCTGGCAGCGAATCAACCAATATTTAAAGAGCAGTTAAACGATAAGGCGTGGTAACTTCCGGCACAAAGCATCCGCTGAGGGCCGGAAGTCGTGTTTTCTTGACATCAATCTGCCCATTAGATATATTGATAAAAAGGATTTATATTACATATGGTAGCCGAATGATATTTTTGCAGGTTTTCCAGCCTGTTGTTTATTTAAGGAGGCCTTTCTATGACTGTTAAAAAAGATCTAGCTCCGGTTTATTCCCCGGCCGATGTAGAGGACAAGCTCTATCAGAAATGGCTGGAGCGGGAGTATTTCCGTGCTCCGGGAGATCGGGACAAGGAAACATTTACCATTGTTATCCCCCCACCCAATGTAACTGGATCGCTACATATGGGGCATGCTCTTGACAATACCATTCAGGATATTCTTATCCGGCGTAAACGGATGCAGGGATTTGACACCCTTTGGCTGCCTGGGACGGACCATGCCGGAATCGCTACGCAAATTAAAGTGGAAGAACACTTGGCTGATGATGGGACAGACCGATATGAACTGGGCCGTGAAAAGTTTCTGGAGCGGGTCTGGGAGTGGAAAGAGGAATATCATGGCCGGATTATCAAACAACTGCATAAGCTGGGTGTGTCATGTGATTGGTCCCGGGAGCGCTTTACCATGGATGAAGGCTGTTCCCGCGCGGTAAGAGAAGTATTTGTTTCCCTTTACGAGAAAGGCCTGATTTACCGCGGGGACTATATCATTAACTGGTGTCCGCGCTGCCATACAGCACTCTCCGATATTGAGGTAGAACACGAAGACAAGGAAGGGACACTGACATTTATCCGCTATCCCTTGGCAGACGGAGACGAACATGTGGTTGTCGCCACTACCCGGCCGGAGACTATGCTGGGTGATACGGCTGTGGCTGTGCATCCCCAAGACTCGCGCTACAGTCATCTTATTGGAAAGTACATCCATCTGCCTCTCATGGACAGGCTGATTCCTGTAATAGCCGACGAATATGTTGATCCGGAATTTGGCAGTGGCGCCGTTAAAATTACACCGGCCCATGACACTAACGACTTTGCCATGGCGCAGCGGCATGGATTGCCTTCTGTTGTGGTAATTGGTGATGATGGTACGATGACAGATCAGGCAGGAAAATACGCAGGTTTTGACCGCTATGAGGCGCGGAAGCGGGTTGTCGAGGATCTGGGCACGTTAGGTGTCTTACTAAAGGCCGAAACCCATACCCATGCTGTGGGCCATTGCCAGCGCTGCCACACAGTTATCGAGCCGCTCCTCTCCAAGCAGTGGTTTGTGCGCATGAAGCCCCTGGCAGTTCCCGCCATTGAAAAGGTAAAGAGCGGTGAGATTCGCTTTGTACCGGAGCGGTTTACAAAGACGTACCTGAACTGGGTCGAAAATATCCGTGACTGGTGTATATCCCGGCAAATTTGGTGGGGACACCGTATCCCGGCTTGGTATTGTGATTGCGGAGAGACTGTGGTTTCCCGGGAAGAACCCGCTGGTTGTCCCAAGTGTGGCGGCAATGTACTGTCTCAGGATGAAGATGTCCTGGACACCTGGTTCTCTTCGGCACTTTGGCCGTTTTCCACACTGGGATGGCCGGATGAGACCGAAGATCTGGCCCACTTTTATCCGACGGATGTTTTAGTTACCGGCTACGATATCATTTATTTCTGGGTTGCCCGGATGATCTTTATGGGATTGGAATTTATGAAAGAAATTCCATTCCATACTGTCTGCATTCATGGCCTTGTCCGGGACGCGCTCGGTCGGAAAATGAGCAAATCTTTAGGAAACGGGATTGACCCGCTGGAAATTATTGAGCAATATGGTGCCGATACACTCCGTTTTACACTGGTAACAGGCCAGGCACCGGGAAATGATCAGCGTTTTCGTCTGGAGAGCGTGGAAAACAGCAGAAATTTTGCGAATAAGATTTGGAATGCTTCCCGCTTTGTACTGATGAACCTGGGCGACTTTTCCGTGGAGCAGGTTAACCTCAGTAACCTGAGCGACGCCGACTGTTGGATACTGCACCGCTATAACATGACCGCCCGCGAAGTAGGTCGTCTCATGGATCTGTACGAACTCGGTGAAGCCGCGCGTACCGTATATGATTTCCTCTGGAGTGATTATTGTGACTGGTATATTGAAATGGCTAAAATTCCTCTGTATGCCGCAGAAGACGAAGAGGAAAAAAATACGGTCCGTTCCGTTTTAACGTTTGTCCTGGACAGAACGCTCCGGCTGCTTCACCCGTTTATGCCCTTTATTACTGAAGAGATATGGCAGCAATTACCCCATGTTGGCGAGACTGTCATGCTGTCGGCATGGCCTGAGAATGATCCCGGCCTGGATTTTCCCGAAGCTCATGCAAGAATGAATACGGTCATGGAAGTAACACGAACAGTCCGTTATCTGCGCAGTGAAGTTCAACTGCCGCCGGGTAAGAAGGTGAATGTAATCCTTCAGGCCTCAGATGAAACAGCCGCCGCTCTCCACGCAGGGTTAGCCACTTTAAAAAGATTGGCTGCTATTGGAGAGGTACAAATTGTTTCTGAACTGCCAGAGAAGCCAAAGCAATCATTAACAGCGGTAGTGGCGGGTGTTGATATTTTTCTGCCCCTGGCCGGAGTTGTAGATTTATCCCAGGAGCTGCATCGCCTGGAAAGGGAACTAAAAAAACTGGACGGTGAACTAAACCGTTCCCGTAATAAACTGGCAAACCAGGGGTTTTTAGCAAAAGCACCGGATGAAGTAATCGCTGAGGAGCGGGCTAAGGCTGATGAATACGGGAAGCTACACGAAAAAGTTCTTGCACGCATTGAAAACCTCAAATAGCCAGAGCAGGAGGAACATTTATTGAACTATCAGGAAGCACTCAACTGGATTCACGGGCTTGCCCGTTTTGGCTCTAACCAGGGCCTTGAACGAATCCGGGAGTTGTTACGGATGCTTGGTGATCCCCAGGACCGCTTGCGTTGTGTTCATATTGCCGGTACCAACGGTAAAGGATCAACCGCCGTATTTCTTGCGTCCATGTTAGCAGCGGAAGGTTGTCGGGTTGGTTTATATACGTCCCCGTACCTGGAGGCATTTACAAACCGGATGGCTGTTGCCGGCGTTGATATCGATGAGCACAGTTTAGCTGCGCTGGTAGGACGGGTAAAGCCGCTGGTGGAGGAAATTGCTGTAACAGAATTTGGTCAACCTACTGAATTTGAAGTGGTAACGGCTATGGCATTTACCTACTTTGCCCATTGTCAGCCGGACTGGGTAGTTGTGGAAACAGGGCTGGGGGGGCGTCTGGATGCTACCAATGTGATTATCCCGGCCGTCTCAGTAATTACAAATATCGGACTGGATCATACCCAGGTGCTGGGTGATACCATCGGTGCCATTGCCCGGGAGAAAGCTGGCATCATTAAAGAGCGAATCCCGGTGATTACTGCGGCAGAAAAGCCCGAAGCATTGGCTGTGATAACGGATGTGGCGGCCGAACGGTATGCCCCTCTGTATAAGGTGGATACTGATATCTGCTATACAATACAGTCTTCTAATTTAGATGGACAGAGCTTTGATTACAAGAGTTCACAGCATACGTATCCGGGCATGAAGATAAGTCTGCTAGGTGCTCATCAGGTTAGAAATGCCGTAACTGCCCTGGCAGCCAGAGAACTGCTTGATGAGACTGTTATCAATGAATCGGCAGTTCGCTCCGGCTTAGCTGAAGCCCAATGGGCCGGCAGATTGGAAGTTTTCTCGCGTAGTCCGCTAGTGCTGGTAGACGGTGCTCATAATACCGATGGTTTTCAGGCACTGCGACTTGCGCTTCCTAACCTTTTAATGGGAAAAAAACTGCGCGTCGTACTGGGTGTTCTGGGTGACAAGGCTGTGGACGAGATTATCTCTTTGGCTACCCCGCTTGCCACAGCCGGCATAATTATCACAAGGCCGGATAATTACCGGGCCGCTGATCCGTATGCTGTGGCCCAAATCGCTTCCCGGTATACTTCTGCTCCGGTTATGGTGGAGGAAAACATTGCTGATGCAGTAAGAAGGGCACTCCGTGAGACCGGGGTTGATGAAGCACTCTGTGTTTGCGGTTCTCTTTATACCATCAGTGAGGCCAGGGAAACTCTTAAACAAATAATAGGTATAAACTAGCAGTTAACCGTGACTCTTGGCGACAAGAGTCATATTTTTTTTTAATATCTAATATATTTTTGGAGTCGGAGAAGGGATTTATGAGCGCTTGTTGAATACGTTTTATGTTTATGGCTTTATATTGGTGATATAGAGGGGGATTGGCAGTGTTTTTAAGAAAAAATGGATACCTTTTCCTTATTCTGGCTGTCATTGTTTTTGTCGCAGTCGGTTGCGGCAGTCCGGCATCGAATACGCCTCAGCAACCGCCTGAGCAGGGGGAGAATGGTGCCGGTGATCCGCCAGCGGACGGTGAAATACCGGAAGAAGCGGTGGTTTATACAGACGGGGTGTATGAAGGCTCCGGGCAGGGTTATAATGGTGAAATTATTTTAGAAGTCACGGTTGCCGGGGGCGCGATTGTAAATATTGAAATTGTTGATTCTTCTGAAACGGATAGTATAGGCGGTGCTGCCTATGCCGAATTAACTGCCCGCGCCTTGGAAGCACAGGATTTTACGTTCGATGCGGTTAGCGGGGCGACAAAAACAACACAGGGTTTTAGTGAAGCGCTGGAAAATGCGTTAAGCCAGGCTTCGCGCTAACATATGTCGCAATTCTGCATGAAAAGATTGACGAAAAAGAAAGCATGAGTGCAGGATTTTAGATAGTTTTCTCGAATATCCCAATGTTCAGCAAAAATACTTTCTATTTTCATTTTAAAGGGGTGAATTGAACATATGAGCTTTAAAACGTTTAAGGGTGGCGTCCATCCCGGGCATTTTAAAAGTGCTACGGAGAAAAAGCCTGTGGTACCCGCCCGTCCGCCGACAACAGTGGCAATTCCCATGTCGCAGCATATTGGTGCGCCGTGTGATCCGCTGGTTGCTGTCGGTGATGAAGTGAAGATGGGTCAGAAAATTGGAGACAGCAAGGGATTTGTTTCCGCACCGGTCCACTCTAGTGTATCGGGCAAGGTTGTGAAAATCGGCATGTGCAATCATGCGCTCGGCCGTCCTGTCCAGTCTGTGTTTATCGAATCAGACGGTCAGGATACCTGGCATGAGGATGTACAACCGAATCCGAATTACAGAGATTTGACTGTCGATGAGTTGAAAAAGATTATTCGCGAAAAGGGAATCGTTGGCATGGGCGGTGCAACATTCCCAACCCATGTAAAGCTTTCCCCCCCGCCTGACACGAAGATTGACTATGTCCTGATTAATGCGGCAGAATGTGAACCGTATTTGACTGCAGACCACCGTGCCATGTTGGAGCGCCCCGAGGAAATCGTTATTGGCTTGCAGCTTGTCATGAAAGCCGTCAATGCTCCTATGGGATATATCGGCATTGAGGACAACAAGCCTGATGCGGTGGAAGTGATGAAAAAGGCGGCCGAAGGAATCTCCAACATTGAAGTCCACGCACTGCATACAAAATACCCGCAAGGTGCGGAGAAACAGTTAATCAGCGTTTTCACCGGACGGGAAGTGCCATCCGGCGGTCTGCCTTCGGCCGTAGGTTGTGTCGTGCAAAACGTGGGGACATGTATTGCCATATCCGACGCGGTGCGGTTCGGCAAGCCATTGATTGAGCGAATTGTCACAATCACCGGCTCCGGCATCACCGAACCGAAGAATATGCTGGTCCGTGTCGGCACGTTTATTGAGGAAGTCATCGAGCAGTGCGGCGGGTTTAGGCCGAATATCAAAAAAATGGTGCTTGGCGGCCCTATGATGGGACTGGCACAGCCCGGGCCTGATAACCTCCCGGTTATTAAGGGAACATCAGGAATTCTTTGTTTAACCGATGTTGAGGTTAACCTGTACGAAATCTCACCCTGCATTCGCTGTGCAAAATGCGTTGATGTTTGCCCGGTCAGCATTATGCCACTCTTTATCGGCGCCTCGGTAGAGCAGGGATTGTATGAAAAAGCAGAAGCATATAACGCGATGGACTGCATTGAGTGCGGCTGCTGCACATATATCTGTCCCGCCAAGCGGCCCCTGGTTCAGTGGATCCGTATGGCAAAGGGCGACATTGCAGCAAAGCGCCGGAAGTAATCAGCTTGGGTAAAGGAGGGAGAACAGATGGAATTTAAACTTGTCGTATCTTCATCACCACATATACGTACACCGGAATCTATACAAAGTGTGATGACTGACGTGCTTGTGGCATTATTCCCCGCCGCTTTGGCAGGTGTGATCTTTTTTGGTTGGCGGGGGCTTATAACCATGGTTCTTGGAATGGTTTCCGCCATGGTCGCGGAAGCGGTGATTCTCAGAGAAAAAAATATTTTCGGCGACGGTAGCGCCGCTGTAACCGGGTTGCTGCTGGCAATGGTGTTGCCGCCGGCACCACCCTGGTGGCTCGTTGTTATCGGTGGGGTTGTGGCGATTACTATTGGTAAACACGTGTTTGGCGGCATTGGCAATAATACTTTTAATCCGGCCTTAGTTGCCCGGGCCATACTGATGATTTCCTGGGCAGGCCATATGACCGGTTGGGTCCGTCCCATCGATTTAGCCACGGCGGCAACACCGCTGGCAGGGGCGTCTACCAGCTTTATGAATTTGTTTGTGGGTGCTATCCCCGGTTCTTTGGGAGAAACAAGCGCCTTCGCCTTGATTCTGGGAGCCGCCTGGCTTTTCTATAAAGGCCACATAGACTGGCGTATCCCGGGCGGATATATCGGAACAGTATTTGTGATGGGCACTCTGTTGCAAGGCTACGGTTCTGTTATGAGTATGATTTCCACCGGGCTGTTCCACGTTCTTGCCGGCGGAGTCATGCTGGGGGCACTCTTTATGGCCACCGACATGGTCACCTCACCGGTTGCCCCGCGCGGCAAATTAATCTTTGGTATCGGCTGCGGCGTAATGACGATGCTGGTTCGTTTATACGGGATTTATCCCGAAGGCGTCACCTTCGCGATTTTGCTCATGAATGCCGTTACTCCCATTATTGATAATCTGACGCTACCCAGAAAGTATGGGGAGGTGACAAGCTCATGAAAGATATTATAAAACTCGCTATAACACTGATGATTATTTGTGCTGTGGCAGCAGGTGCCCTGGCGGTTACCAATAGTGTAACATCCGAGATTATCAGGATAAATGAAGAAAAGGCCAAAGTCTCATCCATGCAGCGCCTTTTCCCCACAGTGGATAAACTGGAAGACCAGACTGTCGATGGTCAAGCCGGCACGGTAGGATTTGATGCTGGCGGCAAGATGGTCGGCGTTCTGGCCGAAGGCCGGGCTGAGGGCTACGGTGGCACCATTCGCTTTAACTTAGCTGTTGACGGCGAAGGTAAAATTGTGGAGCTTGACATTATTGAACACTCTGAGACGCCGGGTCTGGGCGCAAAAATTACAGAAGCAGGATATCGTAAGCAATACGAAGGACTGACTGCAGACAGCGACTTCAAAGTAGACACCATTTCCGGTGCAACCATTTCTGCCCGTGCCATGGAAAACGGTGTAAAAAAAGCATTACAGGATATTTCGGTGCGCTTTTTGGGTGCCGAGGGTGCAGCCGCACCGTCATTTAGTCTGGATGCTGTGGCCGACGGCACATACACCGGTACAGCGGCCGGGTTTAAATCCGATATTACCGTGGAAGTCACCGTGGCTTCCGGTAAAATTACTGACGTGAAGATTCTGGATCATAATGAAACTCCCGACCGTTTTGCGAAAGCGGAGTCGGTACGTGATGAGATTATCACAAAGCAGTCAGTGCAGGTTGATGCGGCAAGTGGTGCTACGATGAGCAGTGATGCCATCATGCAGGCCGTGTTAAATGCGCTGACGCAGTAGCCGGAGGTGAAAAAATGAATGTTATGAGTAATTTTTCCAAGGGGTTTGTAAAAGAGAACCCGGTCTTCCGGCTGGTATTGGGCATGTGCCCCACGCTTGCTGTTACCGGATTGGCTGCCAACGGTCTGGGTATGGGTCTTTCCACCACAGCGGTGCTGGTTTCTTCCAACCTGGTAATTGCCGTGTTACGGAAGGCGATTCCTGATAAAATTCGCATCCCCGCCTTCATTATCATCATTGCCACCTTTGTTACCATGGTGGATATGCTCCTCAAGGCTTATCAACCTGGCCTCCATTCCCAGTTGGGAATCTTTGTGCCGTTAATCGTGGTTAACTGCATTATCCTGGGCCGGGCAGAAGCATTTGCTTCTAAGAATTCTGTAACCAACTCCATCGCCGACGGCTTGGGTATGGGGCTCGGCTTTACAGTGGCGTTAACATTGCTGGGAACAGTACGGGAGCTGTTAGGTAACGGTACAATTTTTTCAGTCAATATTCTGGGCTCCGGTTACCAACCGTTTAAAGTTTTCGGCTTTCCCCCCGGTGCGTTTATTGCCCTGGGACTGATGATGGCGTTAATGAATATGTTAGCTAAGAAATACAAGCTGGAGTAAAGGAGGGGTAGACTGTGGCGAATATTATTACAATCTTTTTCGGTGCCGTTTTCATTAACAACTTTGTGCTTTCCAGATTCCTTGGTATCTGTCCGTTTCTTGGCGTTTCTAAGAAGGTCGAGACATCGGTCGGCATGGGTATGGCCGTTACGTTCGTAATGGGGATGGCCTCGCTGGTGACCTGGTTGCTTGAGTATTATGTTCTTGTCCCCAACAGCCTGGAGTATCTGCGCACCATCGTTTTCATCCTGGTTATCGCTTCCCTGGTTCAGTTTGTGGAACTGGTCATTCGTAAGGTCAGCCCCACACTATACCAGGCTTTGGGGATCTTTTTGCCCCTGATTACTACCAACTGTGCCGTGCTTGGTGTGGCGATCCTGAATATTCAAATTGGTTACACCTTGTTTGAAGCCATCGTTTTTGGTGTTGCAGCGGCTATTGGTTTTACGCTGGCACTGGTAATTATGGCCGGGATTCGGGAACAATTGGAACTGGTCTTTATCCCTGAGCACTTTCGGGGTGTTTCCCTCGCTTTGATTATCGCCGGAATCCTTTCCATTGCCTTTACGGGATTCCAGGGCATGATGTAACCAAGGAGGAATATATAATATGATCGGAGTAGCAATCATCAGTCTGGGCGCTTTAGGGTTGCTTTTTGGCGGTGTGCTGGCTTTCGCCGCGCAGAAATTTGCCGTTGAAATAGACCCGAAGGTCCAGATGGTTCAGGAATACCTTGCCGGTGCCAACTGTGGTGCCTGTGGATATGCGGGCTGCGCGCAGTTCGCAGAGGAAGTAGTAGCAGGAAATGCTCCCGTGACCGGCTGTACGCCGGGTGGCAGTGCGGTGTCTGGTAAGATTGCGGAATTAATGGGGATGGCGGCACCAGAAGCGGAAGCCAGACATGTGGCACAATTGGTCTGTCTGGGTGACTGTGCCGTAGCCAAGGAAAAGTTTACGTATCACGGTGTGCCCGAGTGTAAGGCTGCTTTGATGTTTGGCGGCGGCCCCAGCGCCTGTCGTTTCGGCTGTGTGGGTCAGGGAACTTGTGTCAGGGTATGCCCGGTTGACGCGATTACCATGAGTGAAAAAGGGTTACCCATCATTGACAAAGACGCCTGTATCAGCTGCGGGAAGTGCAAGAATGCCTGTCCGCGTCAGGTTATTGACCTGATTAACAGTAAGACTTACCACTATGTCCAGTGCAAGTCCCAGGACAAAGGAAAACAAGTCCGGGAAGTTTGTGAGCGGGGTTGTATCTCCTGCGGGCTTTGTGTGAAGAACTGTCCGGCCGATGCTATCAGGATGGAAGACAACCTGGCGATTATCGACAGTTATATCTGTACGAACTGTGGCACTTGTGTGGAAGTCTGCCCGCGCAACACTATTGCTTAGATAAACAGTGGTGCGGAAGGATTCCTTTCGCACCACTTCTAGTATTTGCAGTAAATGATGTGCTGTACTTTCCAGTGAGGGTATTTACTTGAAGGTTTTTCCGTTGACAACATATTGTGCCGGGTGTACACTTAAGGTTGCGTGCAGACGTGAAGCGATGACGGAGGAAACATGGATAAGTTAACACATATCAATGATGACGGACGGGCCAGAATGGTTGACGTTTCCGGCAAGCAGGATACAATCCGTATCGCTGTGGCACGGGGAGATGTTACCATGCTTTCCTCTACACTGCAAAGAATTGCTGACGGCGGTGTTGCCAAAGGGGATGTCCTTGCTGTTGCCCAGGTCGCGGGAATTTTGGCAGCGAAACAGACATGGCAGCTTGTGCCCATGTGTCACCCGCTATTCCTGACAGGAATCAATATTACGTTTGCTTATCATTGGGAAGATCACCGCCTGGAAATTGAGGCCAAAGTTAGCACGACGGGGAAGACCGGTGTGGAAATGGAAGCTCTAACTGCTGTTTCCGTGGCTGGTTTAACGGTTTACGACATGTGTAAGGCCATAGATAAAAATATGGTTATCGGAAATATTCGACTCATAGAAAAGCAGGGCGGCAAATCAGGATATTTCCGTAGGCTGGAAGGAGAGAGCGGGGATGAACGTGAAGAAGTATAGCTATACGTTTTGGGGCACATTTCTGACTCTTTTACTATTTTGGATACTGATTACCGGGCGTTTTCACTGGCAGCACTTGCTGGTGGGTATTCTCTGTTCATTCGGAGTCGCACACTTCAACCAGGATATTCTGTTAGACCCGGCGGAACGACCACTTTTTTTAAAAACAACAATAAAAAAATGGATTAGCTATTTTTATATCCTGGTGGTGGAGATTTTTAAAGCTAACTGGGGCGTGGCGGCCATTGTTCTGAATCCGAAGCTAGACATCTCTCCTGGTTTTGTAAAGTTTAGGACAAACGTAAAAAAACCCGTTAACCGGGTAATTTTGGCTAACTCAATCACATTAACGCCGGGAACATTGACAGTTGAGGTGGAAGACGATGTTTATATCGTTCATGCCATAACCCGTGCCAATGCAGAAGATGTTTCTGCCTGGTACATGATGGACAGGCTGATTGAGATCGAGGAGATGGAAAAAGATGTTTCTTGAACAGAGTTTTATTGTAACAGCGGTAATTCTCACAGCGGCAGCATTTTTATGCCTGTATCGCGCTGTGGTGGGGCCGACCGAGGCTGACAGGGTTGTATCTATTAATATCGTTGGCACCAAGACGGTCGTTATAATTGCATTAGTATCACTTGTATTTCACCAGGAGTTCTTTTTGGATGTGGCCTTAGTGTACGCGTTAATCAGCTTTATAACGACTATCGGTATTGCTAAATATATGGAAAAGGGCGCATTGGAGTAAGGAGGCACAAGCGATGAGCTTTATAATTATACCGATCCTGGTTGCGGGAATCTTCTTTTTTATCGTCGGAGTTGTCGGCCTGCTCAGGCTTCCCGATGTTTATTCCCGGATGCATGCCACCACAAAATGCGATACGTTAGGTGCCGGGCTGATTCTGTTTGCCCTTGTCCTATATTCGGGCTTTTCCAATGCCAGTGTAAAGCTGATGTTTATGATTCTCTTTATCTGGTTAACGAACCCCACCTCTGCCCACGTGATTGCCCGTGCTGCATACCGGAATAAGATTAAAGTTTGTGAAGGCTCCTATGAGTTGGACAAGACGGAAGGGGTGCAGTGCCGTGACTGAAGTACTCAAGTACTTGCTGCTGCTCTTCCTTGTTGTCTGTGCCATTGCCGTGGCAAAGACCCGGGATCTGTTATCTGCGGTAATTATTTTTGCCGCGTACAGCCTGATTATGGCCATACTTTGGCAGCTTTTGGCCGCACCTGACATTGCTATCACAGAAGCTGCCATCGGCGCCGGCGTAACTACACTGCTTTTGGTGGCCGCTATCACTAAGACAAGGAGGGAAGAATGATGCGCAAACTTTTAGTTTTCATCTTCCTGGCCGTAATCGCCGTAGCGTTGGTGGCCACGGTGCTGGAGATGCCTCCCATTGGTGATCCGATGAATATAACTAACAATGAAGTGCCCCAAAGGTATTTAGAAGACAGCCTGCAAGAAACCGGTGCGCTTAACGTGATTGCCAGCATTATTACAGATTATCGCGCCTTTGATACGCTTGGTGAAGCTACAGTCCTGTTTGTGGCTATCGCCGCCGCTATTTCCAATCTGAAAGCGCATTAACGTCGGAGTGGGGGGACTTATCTGTGGAAGATATTATTGTACGTTATGTAACCCGAATTATTCTGCCGTTTGTGCAGTTATACGGGCTTTATGTAGTTCTGCATGGCCATCTTTCGCCCGGCGGCGGTTTTTCCGGCGGTGCTATTATCGGTGCCAGTATGATACTATATGCCCTGGCCTTTAATCTCTCGGCCGGTTCCAAAAAACTTTCACACGATGTTTCATCTGCGTTGGAAAGTGGCGGAGCATTGCTTTTTGCCGGGATGGGGATTTTTGCAATTCTGCTGGGGACAAACTTTTTAGGCAACAAGGTCGCAGGCATTCCCATCGGTACCCCGGGGAATCTGTTTAGCAGCGGCGCCATCATGATTATCACGTTTGGTGTGGGCGTTAAAGTGGCCAGCACCATGATTACGCTGTTCTACAGCCTAATCGAAGGGGAGGATCATAGCCATGACCATGATTGATATTCTGCTGCGGCTACACCAGAACAGCTATTATTTTTTTGCTATTATCCTTTTCATCATTGGCTTTCATACTATGCTTTCCCATAATAACCTGATTAAAAAAGTCATCGGCATGAATATTATGGACACATCAATTTTCCTCTTTTTTGTTGCCATTGGATACGTCAATGGTGGGCGGGCCCCAATCCTGGAGCCCGGCGTTCCCTATACTGCCTATGTAAATCCGTTGCCATCGGCGCTGATTCTCACCGGGATTGTTGTGGCCGTCAGCGTGACCGCCTATGCGCTTAGCTTAATTGTCAAACTCTATAAACACTATGGCACCATTGACGCAGAAGAGATTATGCGCATCCGGGGAGGTGACATCCAGTGAGTATCGTCAATCATTTCCCTGTTCTAGCCGTCGTCGTTCTTCTGCTCTTTGCCTATCTAATGCCTCTTCTTATGCGTTGGCGAAAAGAATGGTGTGTGCCGGCTACCTTGGGTGCCATCGGATTCTCACTGATTGCGTCCCTGTACATGATGTGGCAGGTCATGACTACAGGCCCCTTTATGTACCAAATGGGTAGCTGGGCGCCGCCGTGGGGTATTGAGTTTTCCATTGATTACCTTGCTGTTTTTGCTACGATGACCATCACAATAGTGGGGTTAATCGTTATTTACTACGGGACCCAGGATTTGCTACACGAGTTAAAAGAGCAGGTTATGGGTTGGTATTATACCCTTTATCTGCTGTTGATGGCGTCCATGATTGGCATGGTGTTGACAAATGATTTATTTAACATGTTTGTTTTCGTGGAAATCTGTGCTATTGCATCCTGCGGCATAATATCGATTAAAGAGAGCCGGGAGTGCATTGAAGCGGCTTTTAAGTATTTAGTGTTATCGGCTGTAGGCTCTGGGTGCCTGCTCCTTGCCATCGCCATGATTTACATGGTCACGGGACATCTTAATTTCACCTATGTGGCACAGGCGCTTCCCCAGGTGATGGATTTATATCCCTTAAATATCCTGGTGTCATTAGCCCTCTTCCTGGTTGGCCTTGGTGTCAAAGCGGCCCTTTTCCCGCTCCACGTCTGGCTACCTGACGCCCATTCCTCAGCACCGTCACCTTCCTCCGCTGTACTGTCGGGGCTGGTTATCAAAGTATACGCCATTGCCATGATTAAACTTCTCTATAAAGTATATCCTCCAGAATTGCTGGGTATGGCACCGATTATGAATATGATTCTCTGGATGGCCACACTTGCCATCATTATTGGCTCTATGTTTGCCATCGTACAGGATGATATCAAGAAAATGCTGGCATACTCCAGTATCGCACAAATTGGCTATGTATTCCTTGGTGTGGGGCTGATGAGTGAGTCCGCTTTGCAAGGCGGTATCCTGCATATTTTTAACCACGCCATTATGAAGTCCATGCTGTTTTTGTCTGCCGGTGCAATTATTTATGCTACCGGCACACGGAAGCTCAGTGACTTGAAAGGTATTGGAATTACACTTCCGGTACCAACAATAGCTTTTTCCCTGGGGGCATTTGCCATGGTTGGGATTCCAATTACGAACGGGTTTATCTCAAAATGGTATCTGGCGCTGGGATCACTCGATGTGGGTCGACCATTTTTCGCTGCCGTTATTCTGGTTAGTAGCTTGCTAAACGGAATTTACTATTTGCCAATTGTTGTGAATGCTTTTTTCGGCGAACCGGAAGGAGCTGTGGCCGAACCTAGGCCGCTTCCCAGGCAGATGGTTGTTTCCCTGATCCTGCTCGGTTCCGGAGTTATCCTCTTTGGTGTTTTCCCCTCATTAATCTTGGGGGTAGTATCCAAGGCCGCCCAGTCACTTCTGGGCTTACTATAAGCATACTGACATCATCGGGAGAGCTGGAATTTGTATTTTTTGACAAAGGGAGATGATTGATAGTATGAGATTTACGTCTTCTTTTCTACCTGTTTGGATTGTCATGTTCCCAATGGTGATGACAGCTGTGATTTACTACGTGGAACAACACTCCGAGAAGATGCGCAATGCATTGGCTGTAGGTACTTCCTTAGTGACATTTCTGTCTGTGGCCGCACTTTATCCTTATATCATGGCCGGTAACATCATTGAGTATAAAATGTTTCAACTATTACCAAGCCTGGATATTTCTTTCCGGGTAGATATTCTAAGTTTTTCACTGGCACTGTTGTCCTCATTTATCTGGATGATGGTTGCCATCTATTCACTGGACTATATGTGTAAAGAGCACGGCTGTAACCGCTATTATCCCGTCCTGATTATTACTCTGGCCAGTTGTATGGGTATTTTTATGGCCGGCGACCTGTTTACCCTATTTGTTTTCTTTGAATTAATGTCACTGATCTCTTATGTTCTTGTTGTCCATGAAGAGACGGTGGAAGCGCTGAGGGCCGGTTATAAGTATCTTATTATGACAATTATCGGCGGCCTGGCATTGTTCTTTGGGATAATTATTACGTTTGAGCTTGCCGGCACTGTCACGTTAAGCGGCGCCACGCTGATCAAAGAGCCCTCAACACTGGCATTCTTCGCCTTTATTTCCTTCCTGATTGGCTTTGGGATGAAGGCCGGGATGTTTCCGCTTCATGTGTGGCTGCCTGACGCCCACCCGGTTGCGCCGTCACCTGCCAGTGCATTGCTCTCAGGGATTATGTTAAAAACCGGAGCATACGGGTTGTTACGGGTAATATTTCATGTTTTCGGCTTTGAGTTTATGCAGCGCGAAGGTTGGACTGTCATCCTTGCTGTGGTAGCCGTAATTACAATCTTACTCGGATCCGCTGTTGCTATTACCCAGGATGATTTGAAACGACGGCTAGCTTATTCCAGTATCGGCCAGATGGGCTATATTCTTTTGGGAATGTCTATTCTTACAGAGCGGGCACTGATAGGAAATATTTTTCATATTTTCAGTCATGCATTTATGAAGAGCACCCTCTTCCTTTGCGCCGGCGCTATTATTTTAAAAACGGGAAAGCGCAGTATTAAGGAATTAGGTGGAATCGGTAAACAGATGCCATTCACTATGTTTGCGTTTACTTTAGCCGCTTTAGCAATGATTGGTATCCCGCCTTTTAACGGGTTCTTAAGTAAGTGGACATTATCCCTTGGCGCCATGGATGCCGGTGTTCCTTTCTATGTGCTGGTTCTTCTGCTTAGCAGCCTTTTAAATGGTCTCTATTATTTACCCATCATTATCTCAGCCTTCTTCGGTGGTGAACCGGGTCATGAACACGATCATGTTAAAGTCAACGAAGCAGGCTACAAAATGCTTATCCCCATAGCAATTTTAGCTGTTAGTTGTCTGTTATTCGGTTTGTTGCCCACCAACCTGCCTTTTGACTTGTCCCGGGTAGCGGCGGAATTCTTACTCAGGGGAGGACAATAAACAACATGAGCTTTGCAGCTGCACAAGAAATTAACGCGACAACTGAAACAATCACGTCATTACTGCCGGTGGTGGCGGTGCTTTTCCCCTTGGCCGGGTCTGTGCTTGTCCTACTGGCCGGTCTCTATGCGGAAAAGTTTCGTAGTGCTCTGGCGGTCCTGACCGCTCTGGTGACATTTGGCCTGGTGCTGGCTATTTACCCGTTGGTGCAGCACGGCACTGTAATTTATCATTTTGCAGATGTCATGGAGTACGGTTTGTTTTTCCGCGCCGATTTTCTTAGCTTCCTTTTTGCCGCACTCTTTGCCGGAAGCTGGCTGCTTGCCACCATCTATGCCACTGTCTATATGAAGAAAGAGGCTTCCCAAACCCGCTTTTATGTTTTCCTGCTTTCAACACTGGGTCATTGCCTGGGTGTAGTTTTGTCCGGCGACCTGTTTAGTCTGTTTCTATTCTTTGAGTTAATGACATTCTCTTCCTATGTATTAGTGATTCACCGCCAGACAGAACAGGCTATCAGAGCTGGTACGATTATGATCTATATGGGTGTGGCCGGCGGTCTGTCACTACTGATGGGAATATTTATGCTCTACTGGGGAGTGGGAACGCTGGAACTGGCCCCGCTGCTGGAAGAAATTATGGCAGCCGGTATCAATCCTCTGGTGGTTATTCCCTTGTTTATCGTTGGGTTTGGCATTAAAATGGGAATGGCTCCTTTGCATATCTGGTTGCCCAGGGCATATGAGGAAGCACCGTCCCCGGTTAACGCTATTTCTTCCGCAGCCATGCTTAAAGCAGGTGCTTACGGGATGATACGGATTCTGACAATGGTTTTCACACCTGCTACTCCCGGTGCAGCGGTAGCAGGTGTGGAGATCGTCAAGTATATTGGTTTTGCTATTATCTGGGTGGGTATTATTACGATGCTTCTTGGCGCCACATTGGCCATTTTACAGAACAACGCCAAACGGATATTGGGCTGCAGCAGTATTAGTCAGATGGGGTATATTCTTATGGGCATCGGTGTGGCCACCTTTCTCGGCTATGAAAAAGGTGCCATGGGCTTTGCCGGCTCTCTGTACCATATTATAAACCACTCCGTTTTCAAGGCTGCTCTCTTTATGATGGTCGGTGCCATTTACCTGACTACTCTTAACGTGGATATTACAAAAGTTCGGGGAATGTTTAAGAAAGTACCTTTAGTGGCAGTCACTTTCCTGATTGCTTATGCGGGTATCGGAGGAATCCCCGGCTTAAACGGGTATGTATCAAAGACTATTTTGCACCATGCTATCGTAGATGCCCATAAATACGGGCATGCGCAAAGCTTGTTATTTGCTGAGAAATTGTTCGTTTTGGCCAGTGCTATGACTTTGGTTTATTTTGCTAAATTGTTCGAAGGTCTGTTTCTTGGCAGGACAAGACCTGAGGACGACGAAAAATCCTTTAAGGTCTCCTGGGTGATAAAGTCTCTCCTGATTTTATATTCAGGAATCATTCTGGCAATCGGGGTATTCCCGGAATTTGTTTTAAACCGTCTTGTCATTCCCGCCGCAGCAGGCTTTAGCTTCGACCCCAAAAATGTTGCATATGTGGCCCACGTTAACGTTTGGGCATGGCAGGATTTAAAAGAACCTTTGATTGTGTTCATCCTTGCAGCAGTTCTTTACTTGATTCTTGATCACGCCAGGGCATTTACCTGGAAGCCACCGGAATGGCTAAGTGTGGAATTCATGTTCTATCTGCCTTTAACCCGCTTCTTTTTCCAGACATGTTGTCGCTTTGGAGCCTCTTTTGATACGGCCATCAACCAGACATACATGAAATCCGGGAAGGTCGCATCTGCGATGTGCACCTATATTACTTCATTTGACTCATCTATTAATGATGCGTATGAGAAATCCGGCAGTGTTGCACGAAAGATTGTCAATCAAACGGAACGATTTGACTCATCTATTAACGATGCGTATGAGAAGTCCGGCAGTGTTGCACGAAACTTTGTCAATCAAACAGAGCGGTTTGATGATGCACTAAACGATGCGTATGAAAAATCCGGACGGACAGCCAAGCGGCTTGTCAATAAAACGGCTGAACTGGACGGCGCCCTGGATGACGCGTATGAGCAGTCAGGCTACCGTTCCCGCAGCCTGTGGGACAGAATGCGAGGGCGCCCCTCGGATTGGAATATTAAAAACCTCAATTTTGACTCATTGCTGATGGCACTGATGTTGGGCCTTTTCCTCTTTATCCTGATTTATTACACGAAATTTGCCTAAAAACAGACAAATGGAAAAGGCGCCGTAGAGCGCCTTTTCTTGCACTGTAAAATACTATAAAACGGGAGAGAGACGCTTGAAAAAGAGACTAATCCCATACGTTGTCATTGTGGCCATTCTTGCGGCCTTGTTTATACTAGTCATCCGTCCTGCCGGTGATGCAAAAAAAGTAACACGAACAGAATTTCTGATGGACACGATTGTGGAAAGCCTCATATATACTAAGGATTCCAAGCTGGGAGACGAAGCACTGACTTATGCGTACAGAGAGATCTCAAGGCTTGAAAAATTTTTGGACAGGCACATATCCGGTTCGGATGTTACTAAAATTAATCAAGCTGCAGGCAGGGAACAGGTCCTGGTTTCAGTAGATGCAATGGAAGTGATCATCCGCTCCCTTGAAGTAGGGGAATTGAGCGGAGGCGCATTTGATATTACGATTGCGCCGCTCATTAAACTTTGGGGTTTTGGGACAGGCGATACACAAATCCCCGGCGAAGCAGAATTGTCAGAAGCACTTGATCTCGTTGATTACAGGCAGGTTCAGGTTGACAGGGAAGCAGGCACTGTATTTTTGCAACATGCCGGGGTAGAATTAGATTTGGGTGGCATTGCCAAAGGGTTTATCATTGATAAGGCAGTTGAGGTTCTCCGGGATAAAGGAATCACTTCCGCATATTTTGATGCGGGAGGAGATATCCGTGTTTTAGGTGATAAGCCTGACGGAACACCCTGGCGTATCGGCATTCGTCATCCCCGGGACAGGAGAGATATTGCAGCCATTGTGGAAATCCGTGACAGTGCAATTGTTACGTCCGGAGATTATGAACGTTATTTTCAGGTAAACGATGAACGTTATCACCACATTATAGATCCTCAAACAGGGATGCCTGCCCGGGGACTGATTAGCGTCACCGTAGTTGCTGCGGACGCATTTACTGCGGATGCCTATTCAACGGCCGTTTTTGTTCTTGGTTTAGAGCAGGGTATTGCCCTGGTAGAATCGCTACCCGGAGTGGAAGCAATTCTGATTACTGAAGATGAGCAGGTGCATATCACCAGCGGCCTTGCAATTCAGATTACCGAAGATGAGCAGGTTCATATCACAGCGATCTCGAAGGGCTGGTGAAAGTCAGACAGTGATGAACACACGAAAGCTCGCCCATATCTCTGTACTCATCACGTTTGCTTTGGTTATTCATACGGTGGAGGCTATCGTACCCATGCCTCTGCTGGTACCTGGGGCTAAAATAGGTTTAGCCAACATCATTACGCTTTTGACCTTTATCATTTACGGATTTAAATCTGCGATTTTTGTCGCTGTAATACGTACGGTTCTCGGCAGTATTTTTTTGGGTAACTTTCTCGGGTTCGGCTTCTTTCTTAGTTTCAGCGGCGCTGTGATTTCCACATTAGCCATGGCTTTGGGCATTTACCTTTGGCGCAGGGATAAAGTTTCTCTAATTGCCGTTAGCATCCTGGGCGCTGTTGCGCACAATACTGCTCAGGTTGCCGCAGCCAGTATCATCATTCGTAATATAAACTTGCTAAAACTTTACCTGCCGTTGCTTTTAATTCTGGCAATTCCCACCGGATTTTTTACCGGGTTGGTCGTCATTTACAGCCAGAAAGCATTGAGTGGTGTAATCGGGCAGCTGCAGGAATCGTAAAGGAGAGCCTATGAGAAGGATCGTTTTGGCTTCGGCTTCTCCCCGTCGGTCAGACCTGCTCAGACAAATAGGTCTGGCATTTGACGTCATAGAAAGTGGTGTGGACGAGGATAAGGTAAAGGAATCAGACCCTAAATTCCTGGCGGGCCAGTTAGCCCTTCGTAAAGCGAAATCCGTGGCGGGAACTGTCTCCAATGGAATCATCATTGCCGCAGATACCGTTGTTTGTGTGGACGGACGCTTACTCGGCAAGCCGGAGGATGCTGACGAGGCGGCCGCCATGTTGCGTAGTTTATCAGGCCGTAGCCACGATGTAATGACCGGTCTGGCAATAATTGCCCAACCAGAAGGGCGGATAGAGACCCATGTGGAATGCACCACAGTTCACATGCGTTGTATTCTTCCGCAAGAAATAGACTGGTACGTTGCCAGCGGCGAACCGTTTGACAAGGCAGGTGGCTACGGTATTCAGGGTAAGGCAGCCGTCTTTGTGGAAAGACTGGATGGCTGTTATTATAATGTGGTTGGGCTGCCGCTTACCGCACTATGGCGTATGTTCGGCAGTCTGGGGATTCGAATCTGGGAAGGAGCTGGTATTTATGACATCACGGCGCCTAACCATCAAGGACCTGCCTCAAAGTGAGCGCCCCAGGGAGCGGCTGTTGCAACACGGTGCTGCCGCTCTGTCAGACGCCGAGCTACTTGGCATATTAATCGGAACCGGTAGCCGCGATGAAACGGCGGTTCAACTGGCGGAAAAAATTCTTGTTGAAATAAACGGTCTGCATGAATTACCGAAGGTTACAGCCGATGAGATTAAAAAATTGAAGGGGTTCGGTAACGCTAAAGCTGTGACACTCTTGGCCGCAGCCGAACTGGCAATACGACTAAGCACCCGTTTACGGATAGAGTCGGTTACGATCAGCTCTCCGGGTGATGCTGCCGGTCTGGTGATGGAAGAGATGCGGCATTACATGAGGGAGCATTTTCGGGTATTGCTGTTGGACACGAAGAATAAGGTCTTGGGTATCGAGGAGATATCCATTGGCAGCCTAAACACATCTCTGGTTCATCCAAGAGAAGTGTTTCGTCCGGCAATCCGCAGAGCTTGTGCCAGCCTCATTCTGGTTCATAACCATCCAAGTGGAGACCCAACTCCCAGCCGTGAAGACCTGGATGTTACCAGGAGGCTGTGTGAAGCCGGCAGGCTTGTGGGTATAGAAATTTTGGATCATGTGGTTATAGGGGACGGTAAATACCTGAGCTTTCGCGAGAAAGGTCTCTTGTCGGGATCATGACTGGCAAATGCTGGCAACCGAAATTTTTATATTGTGTCTCCGGCCAGAATTGATATAATGTAATATAGTGGTTGTAATTGATGAAAGGGGACGCTTCAATGCGCTTTTTGACGAAGTATTTTTCCCGGGATATCGGGATTGATTTGGGGACGGCGAACACATTGGTGTTTGTCAAAGGAAAAGGAATTGTGCTGAGGGAGCCTTCTGTCGTCGCGATCCGTCGCGACACCGGCGCTGTTCTGGAAGTTGGCGAAGAGGCTAAACGTATGATTGGCCGGACGCCGGGGAATATTGTGGCAATTCGTCCGATGAAGGACGGGGTTATTGCTGATTTTGACGTGACACAGACTATGCTTCGACATTTCATCGCTAAAGCTTATAAGCGGAGAGCAATTTTTAAGGCACAGGTAGTTGTATGTGTACCCTCCGGTGTTACAGAGGTGGAAAAACGGGCAGTAATTGATGCTACGAAACAGGCCGGTGCCAGAGAAGCGTTCTTAATTGAGGAACCCATGGCTGCTGCGATTGGTGCAGGGCTTCCCGTGGAAGAGCCAACCGGGAGCATGATTGTTGATATTGGCGGAGGGACTACGGAAGTGGCTATTATCTCCCTGGGCGGGATTGTCACCAGCCGCTCTATCCGGGTGGGCGGTGATGAGATGGATGAAGCCATTGTTCAATACATTAAAAAGAACTACAACCTAATGATTGGTGAACGTACTGCCGAAGAAATTAAAATTACCATCGGCACTGCATTACGCGATGAGAAGAATGTTAGAACGATGGATATCAGAGGACGGGATCTCGTCAGCGGGTTGCCAAAGACGCAGCAGATTAGTGATGCAGAAATTGAAGCGGCATTGTCTGACCCCGTGGTCGGCATCCTGGAAGCAATTAAAATTACGCTGGAAAAAACACCGCCGGAATTGGCTGCTGACATTATGGACAAGGGCATTGTCATGACCGGTGGAGGAGCGCTATTGCACGGCCTGGACAGGCTGGTTGGCAAAGAAACGGGCATGCCGGTTTATATCGCCGATAATCCTTTGGATTGTGTGGCTTTGGGTACAGGAAAAGCACTTGGCGAAATAGAATTGTTACGAAGAGTTGCACTATCCCCGCGCCGAGTCGGGTAATTTGAGCAATAATAAAGTATAAGGAGAACCGAAATTGTTGACTCCCCTGAAAGCAAGGAAAAAAACAGTTTCTCTCCTTTTGATTCTTGTCCTGATGCTGGCCTTGTCGGGGCTAACTGCGCAGGGCCGTCAAAACATAACTTTTTTAGAAGAAGCGCTGCTTACTGTTGTGGCCCCTGTCCAAGGGGTCTTTCAGCATTTAACCCGTACGGCGAGTAGTGTTCTGGCAACGGTTAAGAACTATCAGGCGTTGCTGGAAGAGAATTCCCGATTGCGTGACCAACTTGCGGCATCCTCCACACTGGAAGCCCGTTTGACAGAACTGCGTAAAGAAAACTATCGCTTACGTGAAATGCTGGAGTTTAAAGCGCAAAGTGATTACGCCCTGGTACCGGCCGAAGTTATCGCCAGGGACGGAAGCAATTGGTTTCATACCATGACAATTAACAAAGGTTCTGTTCACGGGGTAGAAAAAAATATGGCTGTTGTTACCAGTGAAGGTTTGGTCGGCAATGTTTTATCCGTTTCTCCCATCGCCTCTCAGGTATTGCTTCTTACAGATGCCAGACGGGCAGTCAGTGCCATGGTTCAGCGTTCCCGTGAACCGGGAGAAGTGGGCATTGTAGAAAACGCTCCTGGAATACCCGGTTTCTTGCGGATGTCAAATTTGCCGCGGGAAGCCAATATTCAACCGGGTGATACGGTAATTTCATCCGGTCTGGGAGGAATTTTCCCCAAGGGCCTTGTCATAGGTCATGTGCTGGAAACAGGGGAGGACGAGTACGGCATATTAAAACATGCATTGCTTCTTCCTGCCGCAAACTTTAACCGTCTCGAAGAAGTCTTTGTGGTTATTCCCGTCATTATGCCGAATTACGAAGGGGAGTTGTAATGTCTTTCCTGATTATCTTCGGCTTGTTTGTGATTAGCCTGTCCCTGCAGGGATCTGTTTTGGCATTGGCCGGCACCAGCGGTGTACATCCGGACTTTCTCTTAGTGGTTGTAATCGCGCTGGCTCTGTTGTCTGACAGTAAACGGGGAGCCATTATCGGCTTGTGTGCCGGGCTGATGCAGGATATACTATTCGGCTCTCCGCTCGGTTTTTTTGCTTTTGTGAAAATGCTGATTGGAGCGCTGGCGGGGCTTTTAGCAGATGAAATATACAAAGATTTTATTTTGGCGCCGATGATGCTCGTCGCAGCATTTACACTGATCAGTGAAATCATTACATTTTATTTAATGCAGTTTTACTTTTCTCCTCCCATTTCCCTTTTACATTATCTGCAGCAATTCTCACTGTTTCGTATAGGCATGCATATCACAATTATAGCGTTAGTGTACCCGTATCTATATCGCGCACAGAAACGCCACCTGCTCTTCTTTGAACCAGGCGGCGAGTAAAGGAGGTCGCTATGACCAAATTCATGTTAAAGCGGCTGCGCGTCTTCAGCGCCCTGGTGGTGCTGGTTACCATGGTTTTAACAGCACGCCTGGCCTGGCTACAGATTTACCAGTATGATCATTATTTAGCCCGCGCGGAAACCAACCGCATGAGGGACCTCCCCATCGGAGCGCCCCGCGGGGAAATTTTCGACCGTAACGGGGAGTTACTGGTGGGTAACCGCCCCGGATTTGTCGTTTCTATCCTTGATTTAAGCAAGCGCGATCAACCTGCCGTTGTAGCGTATCTCAGTGAACTGCTGGAAATGGAAGAAACAGATATTAGCACGAAAATCTGGGACCAGAGATTTCGCAGCTTTGCCCCGATTCGTATCACGACCAAACCTGTTTCTAACAAAGTCGTCGCGCAGATTGAGGAACGGCGGATTGACTTGCCCGGTGTGATTGTAGAGACCCAACCAATGCGATATTACACGAATGACAATCTGGCGGCTCACGCTTTGGGCTATGTGGGCGCGATTTCCCGCGAACAACTGCAGCAGATGCAGGAACAGGGACGATATTATCGCGGTACAGATTCCATTGGCCAATCGGGTGTTGAAAAAACGTGGGAAGAATTATTGCGTGGACAGGACGGGACACTGCGCGTTGAAACAAACCGTTATGGCCGCCGGATTCGGGTGCTTGCCAAAGAAGACCCGGTTCCCGGCCACAATCTGACACTAACCCTGGATGCACGTTTGCAGAATATTGCGGAACAGGCATTCCTTAACGTGATTGCTCAGTTGCAAGAGGAGGGCAACGACCAGGTTGGTAAAGGCGCGGTGGTCGCCATGAACCCTAATACCGGTGAAATTCTAGCCATGGTCAGCCTCCCGTCCTATAATCCGAATACATTTTCTGAAAACTTTTCCATGTTAAAGGATGACCGGGATAACCCTTTGATGAACAGAACGATCAGCGGTGCGTACCCCATTGGTTCCACGTATAAAATGGTGGGGGCAGCGGCTGCGCTGGAAGAGGGCATTATTTCAGAACAAAGCATCATCACTTGTACGGGCAGAAAGGTTTTCTTCCCCAATGACCCGTCGCGGGGCTGTTTTAACAATGCAGTTCACGGCGCCCTCAATGTTGTGCAGGCGCTGGCAAAATCATGCAATATATTTTTCTTTGAGCTTGGCAAACGGACCGGAATTGACCATCTGACTGCGTACGCGGAAGATTTTGGTTTTAGCCGTACAACCGGACTTAATGACTTGGAAGGGGAAAGAACGGGGAGTCTGCTGCGCCGGGAAGAGGGGAAGTACTGGGCTCCAGGAAATGTACTAACTGCGGCAATTGGTCAGGGACATACGATTACCCCGCTGCAGTTAGCAAACTACGGCGCCATGCTGGCCAACGGCGGGATTCACTATCGCCCATTTTTGGTTCGGGAAGTCACTGATAAAAGCGGTGAAACCATTGTATCCATAGAGCCGGAAATTATTAATCAATTAGAATATAAGGATGCGACATGGGCTGCGATTCACCGGGGGATGGAAGCCGTGACTCTCCCAGGTGGCACAGCATCCAGTATGCGCGATTTGCCTGTTAAAGTGGCAGGAAAAACCGGTTCCGCTCAGGTTAATCTTAGTGGAACGCAAAAAGCACACAGCCTTTTTGTGGGATACGCCCCAGCGGATGCTCCGGAAATCGCCCTTGCTGTTATCGTGGAGCACGGAGGACTCGGTGGCCAGGCTGCCGTCCCCGTAGCCAAACAAATTTTCGACAAATATTACTCAATCTCTGAGGAATAGAGCCGTCATTCTACATGTTCGGTTCTATTCCTTTTTCTAGGGGTATTGTCGTAATTTTTATATACTGGCAGGATTTTGACGACGGGTGCCGAAATCAATGTGATGTATATAGCTTAGCCAACGGAGGCGCTTATGAATAAACAGACAGTGGAATTTAAAGGAACCAAAGAAGGAGTCACCATTTATTGTCTTGATGGGATAAGTTTAGAGGACATTATTTCAGACCTGACGATACGCCTTCAGCAGAGGGCATCCTTCTTTGCCGAGGCTGAAGTCCGCGTCGATGTGGGGTCGCGACAGTTAGCGCCGGAAGAAAAAGAACTGCTGGCTAGCGTCATCGGGAAGCATAGCAAAATGAAACTTGTGGCAATCCAAACCGTGTCTGACCGGCCACCGGTTGTTTCTTCAGCAGGTCGCCGTTCTGGCGGTATTGACGAGTTGAAAATGGAAGGGTACAAAGAAGGCCGTTCTTTAGTAATTAAAAGAACACTGCGATCGGGGCAGGGAATTCATTTCCCCGGCACCGTCGTCGTTCTTGGTGATGTAAATCCGGGGGCTGAAATTGTAGCTGAGGGTGACATTTTTGTTTACGGCACAATCCGCGGCATCGCTCACGCCGGGGTTGGTGGGGACCGTAGCGCATCCGTCGTTGCTCTGCGATTGGCACCGACACAGTTACGCATTGCTGATGTAATATCCAGGGCTCCGGACGAGGCTTCTTTGCTTCCCGACCAGCCCGAATACGCGTATATCAGTGATGATAGGATTATGATTGCGTCTGTCACCACGAAGTTGGGTTCTTAGAGAAAGAATGAAAAGGGGTTGAGGTGAATGGGTGAAGTAATTGTTATTACCTCGGGAAAAGGCGGTGTCGGCAAAACGACATCAGTTGCCAACCTTGGGGTAGGCTTGGCCCTGCTCGGGAAAAAAGTAGCCCTCATTGACGCGGATATCGGTTTAAGAAACCTGGATGTGGTGATGGGGCTTGAAAACAGAATTGTTTATGACTTGGTGGATGTGGTGGAAGGCCGTTGCCGTTCAAAGCAAGCGTTAATCCGGGACAAGCGGTACGATACCCTCTTCTTATTGCCTGCCGCACAAACCAGAGACAAAAATGCGGTTACCCCGGAACAAATGAAAGTTCTTTGTTCAGAGCTTAAGGAAGAGTTTGACTTTGTTCTGGTGGATTGCCCGGCGGGGATTGAACAAGGGTTTCGTAATGCTATCGCCGGTGCTGACCGGGCACTGATTGTTACCACACCGGAAGTTTCCGCCGTGCGTGACGCCGACAGGATTATCGGCCTGCTGGAAGCGGCGGAACTGGGTGATCCCAGACTTATCATCAACCGGCTTCGTCCTGATATGGTCAAGAGAGGGGATATGATGGATATCGAGGATATCTTAGAAATCCTCGCTATAGACCTTATCGGTGTGATTCCCGACGATGAACGAATTATTATCTCCACAAACCGTGGAGAACCGGTAGTGACTTCGGAGAACGGGGCTATGTCCGGACAGGCGTACCGCAATATCGTGCGCCGTGTGGTGGGAGAGGACGTTCCTTTCCTCGAACTTCATAAAAACAGCTCCATCTTCAACAAACTGAAAAAAATGATGGGCCTCGGCGGCTAGGAAGGGAGTGTCGACATGAACCTGCGCGCTTTGCTAAATGCCCTCGTCGGAAAGCAGGATAGCAAGGATATTGCAAAAGAAAGGCTGCGCCTTGTGCTTGTTCACGACCGCGCCAGTGTCTCGCCGGAATTTCTGGACAAAATAAAAGAAGAATTGATCCGGGTTATTTCTACCTATATGGAGATTGACGAAGAGAATACTCAAATTAATATGCATCGTACGGACGGTACTGCGGTGCTGGAAGCCAACCTCGCCATCAAAGCAATCCGTCGCACCGTTTAAAGCCGTTTCTTTCCGCTTTACCTGGATACAAACATGCCTTATAATATAAGTGCGGGACTTTTCCCCGCACTTATTTTTTTTAATCGCTAGGGGTGGATATACTTGTTTGACCGCCGATTGCTAAGAAACTTCGACTACCTGCTTCTTTTGACTGTTCTGGCTATCATGGCCGTCAGCTTAATTATTATTAGCAGCGCCACCCTGGTCAATCCTTCCGGAGATCCAATGTTTTATGTAAAAAGACAGGCTATTCGGTTTTTGGTCGGTTTTATTGTTCTTATTATTATCCTCACCATCGATTATACTCAATTTTACCGCTTTTCCCATTATCTTTACGGGCTGAATTTGATACTGTTGCTGGCCGTTCTTTTTATCGGCAAAGAAACCGGCGGAGCTCAACGCTGGATTGATTTGCGGGTTTTTGAACTGCAGCCTTCGGAATTTGCAAAAATTATTATTATCATTTCCCTGGCACGCCATTTGGCCGCCCGGGAGGGGAATTTTGACAGCCTGTTTAGTGTTATCCCCTCTTTTTTCTATGTTTTAATCCCCATGGGACTCATCTTTTTGCAACCGGACCTTGGTACATCCGTGGTCTTTATCGTAATTGTGTTTGGTATGCTTTTTATGGCCGGTGCCAAAGTGCGACATCTGCTGACGTATGCGATAAGCGGAGTTGTGATTGGCTTTCCGCTTCTTTGGTTAAGGTTAAAGGATTATCAGAAAATGAGGCTGACGGTTTTCCTGAATCCGGAAACAGATCCGCTGGGGCACGGCTATCAACTCATGCAATCCATGATTGCCATCGGCTCTGGAGGACTGCGGGGAAAAGGGATTTTTGAAGGCACACAGAATCAGTTAGAGTTTCTACTCGAACAACACACCGATTTTATCTTTTCCGTATTGGCCGAAGAGGCCGGTTTTATCGGAGGAGTCGTACTGCTGCTGCTGTTTATGCTTCTCATTTTTCGTGTTATACGCACAGCATACGTTGCCAAAGATACCTTCGGCACCCTGATTTGCATTGGTGTAGCTACCATGATTACCTTCCAGGTGCTGGTCAATATCGGCATGACCATCGGCATGATGCCGGTAACAGGCCTGCCCCTACCCTTTATGTCATACGGCGGCAGTTCTCTGCTTATGAACATGATTGCTATCGGCTTAGTATTAAACATCGGCATGCGCCGCCACAAACTCATGTTCTAATCCAATGGGGTCGGGTTTAACATTTGACATTAACGAAACGGCTCATAATCAGAGCCGTTTTTTTTATCTGTTTAGTTCCCTTTATTTTTAGCATATCTTTCCTCCCGGGCAAATATAATCTCATAAGGACAAACTATCCGGGGGTGACACTTTGAATAAAAAAAAGAAATGGCAGTTGCCTAAGTCGACTCTCCGGGAACGGTTACAACAACGAGCGTCAAAAAGAGAGGACTCCCTGTGGAGTGAACCGGACCCGGAAAGCAAACGATTAAGTTTGGAAAATCTTCCTGCCCAATTTATCCGCACCATGAACGAACATCTCTTTCAAAAATCTGTTGCCGCCATTCTCGTAGTTATCTGTCTCGGTTTATTCAGTCTGCTGAATCTTCCGCTGACAAACCGTCTTGTGGATGCTGTACATTATTTGACCGTTCACCAGGTGAGCCCCACTGAATTGGTGGAGTCAGCCCGTCCCGTTATGCAGACGGTACGTGATTTTAATTGGCGCCGTCATTCAGAAACTGCAGAGCCGAATCCGGTCAACCGGGTGTCAGAAACGATGGCTGTACCCGTCAACGGAGTGCTTGTAAGTCCCTATGGTATAAGGACCCACCCTTATGAGGACCGAATAGAAATGCATTATGGTATCGATGTTGCAGCCGATAGCGGTTCCCCGGTGTACGCTGCTTTTTCCGGGAGAGTCTCTTTAGTTCAGGAGCATCCTGTTTACGGCATAACCGTCTATGTGGAGCATGACGAAGATATGGTAACAATTTATGGACGGATTGCCGAACCTCAGGTGTCTTCGGGTGAGCAAGTGATACGCGGCCAAATGCTTGGCGTGATTGCCCCTGTTTCCCAGGGTGACAGTCATTTACATTTTGAAGTATGGAAGGAAGGGCAACCCGTGGATCCGCAAGAGTTTTTGGATGAGCCCTAATATTAAAGGAGGCAGAACTTGAAGATTTTCAGCTTTGGCGGGATTTCTGTCAAGTTTCACTGGGTCTTTATACTGCTCCTGTTTTTGTTGGCCTTTTACGGCTATTTGGCAGAAACATTGATATTATTCGGCTTAGTTTTTGCACATGAAATCATTCATATGTTAGTAGCCCGTGCTCATGGTCTTGAAGTTGGGGATGTTGAACTGTTTCCTTTTGGCGGAGTGGCCAGAATCGAGGATGTGCTTGAGCTTGACCCCCAAGTAGAGAGTAATGTGGCTTTGGCCGGGCCGTTATTCAATTTTACACTGGCAGCGCTTGCTGTGATTGCCTACGCAAATGTACCTTCATTGCAGCAGCATGAAACATTTTTATTTTTTATCCGTTGTAATCTGGTACTGGGATTTTTTAACCTGCTACCGGCATTACCGCTAGACGGCGGCAGAGTTCTACGGGCACGACTGGCCGGGACAATGGGATTTCAGCAAGCAACAGAACTGGCGATTCGTATCAGCCATTTAATGGCGTTTATTCTCCTTGCAATAGCTGTATATCTGTTTCTGCATGAGCATTTTCATATCACATTGTTTGCAGCATCATTTTTCCTTTTTTATGCCGCATCCAAGGAACGGACTGTGGCGATGTATACATTTATTCGCAGCCTGGGGCGTAAGAAGAAAATGTTCGTTGAGCAGGGTGTTATGCCGCTCGTAACTCTGATGGCTTTGGAGGACGCTCCGTTAAAGGAGGTGCTCAGGCGCTTTGCCATGAAGAAGTATCATCGGATTGTTGTTGTTTCTCGTGATGGCAAAGTTCTTGGGGAGGCCCTGGAAAATGAAGTAGTTGACACAGTTGTATATAAAGGGATTTATGCCACGATGCAAAACGTCCTGCAGCGCAAGTAGCAGGACGTTTTTAATATATATAGAGAGGATTTAGACAAGCCAGAAGAGAAGTATTTTAAAATTGCGAAATAGTGGTAAAATAGGGTAGTTAGGAACTTTTCAGATAACGGAGGGACTATGAAAGATTACCGTAGTATTTTTTGGGATACAATTTTGCCCCGCGTGCAAAAACCTACGCGGTATTCAGGTAATGAGATTAATGCCGTACATAAAAGCCATCAAACAACGTTGGTCAAAATAGCGTTGGCGTTCCCGGATTTGTATGAGATTGGCATGTCCCACTTAGGATTAAAAATTCTCTACCATATTGTTAATCAGAACGAAAGCTGGGCTGCGGAGCGGGTGTTCATGCCGGACGCCGATCTGGAGAAAATTATGCGGGATGAGTCCTTCCCCCTTTGTTCACTGGAAACGGTGACGCCCCTGCACGACTTTGACCTGGTTGGTTTTACGTTGCAGTATGAACTCTCGTATGCTACAATTATCCAAATGCTGGATTTATCGGGTATTCCTCTGTATCAGGCAGACCGGGGGGACAGGGATCCTCTTATCGTGGGAGGAGGCCCCGGCGCATATAACCCGGAGCCGTTAGCCGATTTTTTTGACTTTTTTATCATTGGTGATGCGGAAGAAACATTGCCCCAGGTTTTACAGATACTAGCGGCGGAAGCACATATCTCAAGAGAAGATAAGCTACGCCGCCTTGCCGGAGTAACAGGCGTATACGTCCCTTCTTTTTATCGGGATACTTATGATGACGGGCGTTATATGGGCACACGCCCTGTGTCTGAGGATTTCCCCCCTCAAGTAAGGAGAGCGGTGGTTGCCGATCTGGAAACGGCAGATTACCCCACGGACTTCATTGTACCATACGGAGGTATTGTCCACGACCGGCTGGTTCTTGAGCTATTTCGCGGCTGCACAAGAGGATGCCGGTTTTGTCAGGCTGGCATAATTTACAGGCCCGTTAGGGAGCGTTCTCCCGAAACATTACAGAAACTGGCAAAAAAGATGGTGTCCAGTACAGGATATGAGGAAATCGCACTTAGCTCATTAAGCAGTGGTGATTACGGAGCTCTTGATCAGTTGGTCGAAGAACTGGGCCGGGAGATGGCCGCCCTCGGAGTCTCACTATCCCTACCGTCTTTACGGCTTGATTCCTTTTCCGGTGAGTTGGCCCAGCAGGTGCAAAGAGTCCGAAAAAGTGGCCTGACCTTTGCGCCGGAAGCGGGAACGCAGAGGTTAAGGGATGTTATCAACAAGAATATAACAGAAGAAGACTTATTAAAAGCAGCGTCAGATGCGTTCTCTGCCGGGTGGACAGGTGTTAAGCTTTATTTTATGCTAGGCCTGCCTACAGAGACGGATGAAGATTTGCACGGAATTGCTGATTTGGCGCGTAAGGTGGTTAAAGTGTATAGGCAGGCAGGGGGGAAGGGTCGGCCCCGGGTAACTGTCTCCACCTCTGTATTCGTGCCTAAGGCGCATACACCGTTCCAGTGGGTAGGACAAATCACTGAGGATGAAATGATGCGCCGCACACAACTGTTAAAAAATGAAATTCGCGGCGGCGGCTTGCAGTTTTCATGGCCTGATGCCAAGACTAGTATACTTGAGTCTGCCTTGGCCCGGGGTGGACGCCGCCTGGCACCGGTTATCGCCCGTGCTGCGGCTCTCGGTGCAAAACTGGATGGATGGGGCGAGCATTTTTCCTTTGAACGATGGCGTCAAGCTTTTACTGAGAGTGGTTTAGATATTAAAGAGTGCGCCAGTATGGGTTTTGGTGAAGACGACCCGTTGCCATGGGACCATTTGGATTCTGGTGTAACGAAACGTTTTTTACTGCGGGAGTTTAAGCGGAGCCTTGACGGCAAAGTAACCAATGACTGCCGAGAGAACTGTCTGGGCTGCGGGATGGCCGTTTTGCTTGAGCGGGAAGAAAAAAAAGGAGACTGCCATCATGAGAGTATGGATTCACTTTGTTAAAGATGCTCCACTGCGATTTCTCTCACACTTAGACTTAATGCGAACCTGGCAGCGTGCCATCCGCCGGGCCGGGCTTCCTGTCTCATACAGTGCCGGTTTTAATCCCCATCCAAAAATGTCTTTTGCTTCGGCACTTCCTGTAGGTGCAATCAGTGATGAGGAGTATCTGGATATACAGTTTAGCGAGTCGCTTTCAGACACAGAGTTTACAAGGCTACGTGAGACTCTCCCAAAGGGTATGACCATCGTTTCCTGGCGCCCTGTACCCCCTGAAACTCCACCGTTAATGTCACTGGTCTTTGCGTCCGCGTGGCGCCTGCCTTTATCCCAGGATGAACAGTCTGCAGCGGCGGAACATATACGGTTGCTTCTGGCAGCGGAAACGCTTCCTGTCTTACGGCAGGGGAAAAAAGGTGAAAAGACTGTGGATATCCGTCCCTTATTATTGCGTCTGGAGATCACAGCTGCCGGCGAATTATCTATGCTACTGCGGTCGGGAGGCGACGGGGGTGCCAAGCCGCGGGAAGTTCTCCACCTGCTGCACCTGGAACATGGAGAACTCCGTCTGCGTAAGACTGGATTGTATCTAAACGTGGGGAATTGTTTACAGTCACCGACCGACGTAGGTTTGAAGGAAAAAGAGGTGTTGATTGATGCAGAAAAAAATTGTTATCAACTGTGATAACAAGCAGACGCGGGTTGCGGTTATTGAAAACGATAAACCTGTGGAAATCTACTTGGAAAGGCCTGTACACCAGCGTGTCGTGGGAAATATTTATAAAGGCATTGTAGCCAATGTACTTCCCGGTATGCAGGCGGCTTTTGTAGATATCGGGCTGGAACGGAACGCCTTTCTCTACGTGGATGATGCACAGCCTGGAGCGGATGAAGACAGTGAAAATAAAACAAAATCGAAAATTACGATTGAACAACTACTTCGTCCCGGCGAAGAGATTATGGTTCAGGTTGTTAAGGAGCCGTTTGGCAGTAAAGGAGCACGCCTGACGCGTCAAATTACCATCCCCGGCCGCTACCTTGTTCTGATGCCAACTGTGGAGTATACCGGCGTATCTCGTCGTATTGAAGAATCAGAAGAGAGGGACAGGCTAAAGGAAATTGTTTCAGAACTTCGTCCCGACGGGAAAGGCTTAATTGTCAGGACAGTGGGCGAAGGCCAGTCTGAAGAAGCATTCCGTCAGGACTTGAATTTTTTACTGCCGCTCTGGGAAAAGATTCAATCCCGTTACAGGCAGAAATCTGCACCATTTTTGGTGTACCAGGACCTGGATTTAATCTACCGGATTATTCGAGATTTGTTTACCGAACAGATTGAACAACTAATTATTGATACACGCTATGAGTATGAAAAAATTATCGAGACATTAGAGTATGTAGATGCTTCACTCATAAAAAAGGTCAGTCTCTACACCGGAGACGCGCCGGTATTTGATATTTACGGTGTAGAAAATGAAATAGAGCGGGCTCTTTCACGGACTGTATGGCTTGATTGCGGCGGATATCTTGTTTTTGACCACACGGAAGCGCTCACAGTCATCGATGTGAACACAGGAAAATATATCGGCAAAACCAACCTGGCCGACACCGTATTAAAAACCAACCTGGACGCAGCCGTAGAAATTGTCCGACAGATTCGCCTCCGTGATATCGGCGGCATCATTATTATCGACTTTATCGATATGGACTCCGAGGAGCATCGGCGGCAGATATTAGAAAAGCTGGTCGAAAAAACAAAGGAAGATAAGACGAAGTCACACGTCTTGGGGCTGACCGGGCTGGGGCTTGTGGAAATGACGCGAAAAAAGGCTAGACAGGGCCTGGACGCAGTGCTGCAGCAGACCTGCCCGTATTGCGGCGGCCGCGGCAAAGTGCTATGTCCCGATGTCATCAGCGCTAAAACGGAGCGGCAACTGAAATCATATATGGCCAGTCTTGATGATGAAGCACTTTTGGCAGAGATGCACTACAGTGTGGCTGGCTTGTTAATTGGCCCCAGTGGATCTTACCTGAAAAAACTGGAGGAAGAAACGGGAAAAGCGATTTTTATCCGCGGTAGTGATACCATGCACATAGAAAAATACAGGATTATTGCTTCAGGGAGCTTGGACGAAATACAACAGCTGGCATTTCCCGTGTCTCCCGGCGAGCAGCACCAGGTAAAAATTGAGGAACCCCATGCAAATAACCCCTATGACGGCATCGGCAGAATCAGTGGATTTGTAATTGATGTCCAGGCCGGAGGTGCGTATGTGGGCGAAAAAGTGACAGTGGAGATTATAGAAGTGGCCAGAACGTTTGCCAGGGCAAAAATCGTCTAAAAAGGCGCAGTTTCGTTGACAAAGCGCAAACTCCTGTGTTACAATACTTAAGCGGCCATCGTAACCGTTCGGTTAGAGGTTTCAAACCCTGCGAGGGTACCTTTGCCGGCGAGTCTTGATAGGAAGGTGAAACTATTTTTATGTACGCCATTATTGAAACAGGCGGTAAGCAATATCGTGTGGAGGAAGGTTCCATTCTTAATGTGGAATTACTCTCAGCTGATGTTGGTTCCGAAATTGGGTTTGACCGGGTATTAGCGGTAAAGAAAGAAAACAGACTTGAAGTGGGCCAACCTTACTTAAACGGAGTATTGGTACGCGGGAAAGTTATCGACCACGGTAAAAGTAAAAAGATTATCGTTTTTAAGTTCAAGGCAAAGAAAAATTACCGTCGGAAGCAAGGCCACCGTCAACCGTTTACCAAGGTCCTCATCGAAAAGATCGAGGTCTAATTGTATGATTAAGATCCGCATTAAGCGTAACGCCGGAAAGGTTGCACAGGTCACAGTCAGTGGCCATGCCGGCAGTGCGCCCAAAGGTGAGGATTTAATCTGTGCCGCAGTCTCTGCTTTGGCACAGAGTTATCTTTTTAGCCTGCAGCGGCTCTTAAACATTCAGGTCGGTACGGATGTCAGGGAAGGATACTTATCGTTAACCCTGCCTGCGAACCTGCCGGAACGTACGGTGGAAGATGCGACCTTGTTGGCGGATAGTATGCTGATTGGTATGGATGAAATTAACCGGAGTTACCCCGGTTTTCTCGAAGTGACAGAGGAATAGGAGGTGAGCTTACATGATGCTGATGAACTTACAACTTTTTGCTCATAAAAAAGGTGTGGGAAGCTCCCGTAACGGACGGGACAGCAATCCTAAATACCTGGGTGTTAAAAGGGCTGATGGCCAGACGGTTTCCGCCGGTAGCATTCTGGTCCGCCAGCGTGGTACCAAAATCCATCCCGGTGATAACGTGGGCCGCGGTAAGGATGATACCTTATTTGCTCTGGTAGACGGTGTGGTTTCCTTTCATCGTAAGGGCCGCGATAAAAAACAGGTAAGTATTTTGGAAAACAGTACCGCCGTTTAGATGGATAACAAAACCGAAGGGTATAACCCTTCGGTTTTTTTTACTGAAAAGAGTGTGCCTTTGTGTGTAATTAACTAGCTTTTCTTGTGGCAAAAAAGGATTCATGTGACAAAAAGCGAATATATATCGACATGCTTACGGCAAAATATGGTATAAAGGAGGCGGTTCGCATGCATAATGTTGATGATGCGATGCTCAAAATGCTAAGCATTTACCGCCACGAGTTTTTAAATTATCTTCAAGTTGTGGCTGGTTTGGCCCAGTTGAATAAAACGGAACGGCTGATGGCATATATTCGTAAAGTCAGTGAAGAAGTGCAACAGTTTGGCCGATTGGCCGGGTGTGGCGACCCGCGTCTGGCTCTCATTATTTATGAAGCATTTTTTCAGGGAACTACGGAAAACTTAGTGTTACAGGTTCGTGGAGACTTTCCCTTAATCAATGATGAAGTCCTAGCCACATTATCCTCCATGCTTATGCAATTTAACACGCAGTTAAGCAACGGTATACAGAGCACGTTAGCTGTGTCACTTGATGCCGGAGAAAGACCCTGCCTTCGTATTCAGATTATTGAAGGACCGGACTTATTTACGTCCATAGTATTGTCAACAGAAGAGCGCGGCATAATCAGCTATGAAATCAACGAGGCAAAAAAGGAGATCACAATTGCTTTGGGATAAGCGATAAAGCTATGTTAATAATAGATGACGCCAGGGAGTGGTAAGCTTGTTTGTAGATCGAACTAAGATATATGTAAAAGGCGGCGATGGTGGAAACGGTATCGTCTCCTTTCGCAGAGAAAAATATGTGCCCATGGGTGGTCCCGACGGTGGTGACGGTGGTCGCGGCGGTGATGTTATATTTGTGGTTAATCCGGGTCTGCGTACACTTCTCGACTTTCGCTACCAACAACATTTACGGGCGGACCGGGGACAACACGGAAAAGGCGGTAATAAACACGGTCGTAGTGCCGATGACTTCTCCGTCTTTGTTCCTCCTGGCACACAAGTCCGTGATGCTGAAACTGAGCAATTACTAGCTGATTTGACAGAAGACGGACAAACATTTATCATTGCCAAGGGAGGCCGGGGCGGCAGAGGGAATGTCCGGTTTTCCAGTTCCGCTGATAAAGCTCCCAAGTATGCGGAAAAAGGAGAGCCAGGCCAGGAACGTTGGGTTATGCTTGAGTTGAAAGTGATTGCTGACGTAGGCTTAGTCGGTTTCCCAAATGCCGGCAAATCAACATTCCTGTCCAGAGTCTCTGCAGCACGGCCAAAAGTAGCCGACTATCCGTTTACCACATTAGCTCCAAATCTCGGCGTGGTGGAAATAGATGGGGTAACCCCGTTTGTTATTGCAGATATTCCCGGCTTAATTGGCGGGGCACATGAGGGCGTTGGACTCGGTCACGATTTTTTAAGGCATGTGGAGCGGACACGGCTCTTAATACATATTGTTGATGCGGCCAGTGTTGATGGTCGCAGTCCTCTGGAGGATTACAGGCAAATTAATGATGAACTGCGCCTTTATAACACCCGCTTAGCCGATCTAACGCAAATTGTCGTAGCCAATAAGCTGGATCTTCCCCAGGCTGCTGAGGGGCTTGCGCTCTTGCGCCAAGAACTTGGCGACGAAAATGTACTGGCAATTTCAGCGGTGACAGGAGAGGGAATTAAGGAAGTACTGTTCCGGGCAGCAAAATTGCTGACCGAACTGCCGGATACTCCTTTGATAGAAGAAACCGCTGTGTTTACACCCGATCCGGTTGAGGGAGACGATGAACGGATTTCGATAAGTCGGGACAATGATGTATTTACGATTGCCGGTAAGCGGCTGGAAAAACTGGTTGCTATGACTGACTTTAATAATGAAGACGGTGTTAAACGGTTTCAACGTATTTTCCGGCTATGGGGCCATGAGGAAGATCTAAAAAATGCCGGAGCGAAAAACGGCGACACTATTAAAATCCGCGACTTAGAATTCACATTCTGGCTGGAAGAGGATAAGTAATTGGGGAGGAAATCATGACTTTACATCTGTCGAAGGGAAAGGAAGAGCTTTCTATTGGTCTGATGGGCGGCACGTTCGACCCCATTCATCTGGGCCACTTGGTAACTGCGGAGGAAGTCCGCATTCAATTCGGCCTTGACCGTGTTATTTTTGTTCCATCCGGCCACCCGCCACATAAGGAAGCCCGTGAAGTTAGCGATCCGGAACACCGTTATCTGATGACCGTCTTGGCAACCATTACAAATCCTTTTTTTACCGTTTCACGGGTGGAAATCGATAAACCCCACGACAAGCTTACATTCACCATTGATACAATACGCTACTTTCACGATCATTTTGATAAACGTGTTAAGCTGTATTTTATCACCGGTGCCGATGCAATTCTGGAAATTCTTACTTGGAAAGACTACCAGGAGCTTTTATCCATCTGTTCCTTTATCGCTGCGACCCGCCCTGGCTACTATCTCAATAAACTGGAAGAAACCATTGGCGCTGTTTGCCCCGAGGCGCTAAGCAACATTCATGTACTAGAGATACCAGCCATGGCAATTTCATCAACATTTATTCGCAAGCGTGTATCTGAAGGGAAGACCATAAAATATCTCAGCCCGGAATCTGTTACTCAATACATCCTTAAAAACCGCCTCTACCAGGATGAAGATTGAAAAAGTATAAAACCTGGATTTCTTCAGATAATAAAGACAGGATCTGAAAGTGAGGTGAGGGCGAACGTGCCAAAAACAATTTATGTAGGAAATATCCCCTGGTCTGCCAGCGAAGAAGATTTAAAAACATTTTTTAGCGAGCATGGTGAAATCATTAGCGCTAGAATTATCACCGAGCGGGCTACTGGGCGCTCCAAAGGGTATGGTTTTGTAGAGGTAGCCGAGGACGATGCCGAAAAAATTGTTGAGCTAAACGGTACTGAGTTGGAAGGAAGAAAGCTGGTTGTAAATGAAGCTAAACCCCGTGCCGACGAATAAAGCACGCTACTGAAGTGCCTGCGGTGCAAAATCCTTACTTTACGTCTTGCGTACTTGATTGGACGTAGGTAAATTTTATCTATAAACTCAAAGGCAACGTCATGTTGCCTTTTTTGCTTGCTGCTGTGCCTCTGTCTAGCAGGAAAAACAAACCAGCCTGTCGAAAGATAATTCAAAGGGTGATTGTATGCTTGTGGAACTGGCAGAGGAGCGACTTGCAAAGAAACTGACACCGCAACTTTTTGAACATTGTGCGGGTGTTGCTGAAACCGCCGCACGTCTTGCTACGCAACTTAATTACGATCCGGATCGAGCACGTTTAGCCGGTTGGTTGCACGACTGTGCCCGTGAATGGTCCCCCGCCCAGCTCTTGCGTTTCGCTCAAGCGAACAGCATTGAAGTCGATAAGGTTTCGCGATGTCAACCTATACTACTGCATGGCCCGGTAGGAGCCCTTCTTGCCCAAAACTGGGGGCTTCATGACTATGAAATCCTCTCAGCTATCCGCTACCATACCTTAGGCTACCCTGGTATGTCTCTCCTTGCTCAGATTGTTTATATCGCTGATAAAATAGAACCAGGACGTTCGTATCCCGGCGTCGAGCAATTACGAAAAAAGGTATCTCACAACTTCGATGAAGGGTTGATACATTCTGCAGCCCAATCTATCTCATATGTCTTGCAAAAAAGGCAAATAATTCACCCGTTAACAGTCACATTTTATAACTGGCTTGTGGAAAAGACAGGAGAGTGAAAATGTGGGTCAGGGACAGTTCTACACAGTGAAAACAAAGCGTCGCAAGATAAAAACAGGTCGTCTCTTATTTTTACTTGTCCTATGTTTATTTATAGCAACTGTCCTGTTTAGTGTTCGTTTTATCAATGTATTAAACAGCTTACAGGATAACTCTGCCTGGACTACTTTGCTACCTGTACCTAAAGTCGGTGAAAGAGAGCATACAATCCTTTATACAGTGTCTGACCGTGACGGAGACGGACAGATTACAGAACTGACTCTGGCCGCGTACCACCCGCAAAAAAAAGACGTCAGAGCTATCCATATTCCAACAAATACATTAATCGATGTGGAAGGGCATGGGTTTATTCACATTGATGAGGTGTATAGCATTGGCGGACCGCAGCTTACAATGCAATCAGTAACTTCATTATTAGACGTTCCGATTCATTACTTTATAGAGATTAACGAGGACTTCTTACCATCTGCAATCGATCGGGTAAACGGTGTTTCCCTTCCATCCGAAATTACCCTGGGAAACGGCAGTGATCTCTTAAGCCTGCTTCACGAAGAAGGGTTGACTTCTTCACAGAGCCTGGAACGCCGCCGTCATGTGCTAACAGCCGTGTCATCCAGTGTTATAAAAAGTAACGCACTGCAGAAATTAAAATACTTGCATTCTCTTACGCCCCTGGTTTCAACCAACATTCCCTGGCGCAAGCTTCTCTCTACGATGGAGTCTCTCAAAAATGTTCAGTTTAAAGATTCCGCGCGTGTTATCTCTCTGCCTGGAACGGAAGAGATTCAGACAAACGGACGCTACTGGCTGGTGGATACAGATCAGATTCCTTTACTTACCGCCTGGCTTGATGATGATATAACTGGTATGCCGCGTACACAAATAACTGTTGAAGTATTAAACGGCTGCGGCATAAAGGGAATCGCCACAGAAGTAGCGGACATGCTCACTGCAGAAGGCTTCAAGGTTCTCAGAATAGGTAACGCCGACCGTTATGATTATGACGTTTCCAGGGTTATCAGCAGAACCGATAACGTCGACGGCGCGAAAGAAGTAGCCGTATTAATACCGGGAGCACAACTGTTAAAAGAAGAAATGGAATCAGACGCGGTTGTTACAGTTATTGTTGGTAAAAACTATAACCAGCAAGAATAAAAGGAGGAGTCCGGTTGTCCCAAGACATCGAAAACTTGGCAAATATGGTGCAGGATCTTGCCGCGGATAAAAAAGCATCTGATATATTAGCCTTGGAAGTCGGCAAGGTATCAACGGTAGCTGATTATTTTATTATTGCCACCGGCAACACCAAAACCCAGGTTCACGCCATCGCAGACCATATCCAGCAGACGTTAAAAGAAGAAGGGCACCCCCCTTTACATAGAGAGGGCTACAATGAAGGCCTATGGGTACTACTCGATTATGGCTCCATAGTCGTTCACATCTTCCAACCAGAAGAACGCAAGTTCTATAACCTGGAACGCATCTGGAATCAAGCCCCCCGAACAGCCAGTTTTTCCCGCCCTGATTAGTGTTGACAAGGCTCTTGGGAATCGATATAATATACATTGTCACTATATTACGGATGTTGTAATGTTTGATGCCGTGGGCGAGTAGCTCAGTTGGGAGAGTACCTGAATGGCATTCAGGGGGTCGTGGGTTCGATTCCCATCTCGTCCACCAATATGGAAATGAAACCTCTCGCGGGAGAGGTTTTTTTGTTTTGCAAAGATTGACATCTAATGGTATAAAAAGATAAAATTGTATTAGATGTTAAACATGCACAAGTGAGGGATCGGATAAATGGAAGCCAAAAGAGTAGCTTGTTTTTATCGCGTATCTACCACTAGGCAATTAGAGAAAGATGATATTTTAATGCAACAACAAGCTTGTCGGGAATTTATAGAGCAGAAGCCAGGGTGGAAGTTAGTCCGGGAATATAAAGAAAAAGGAGTATCGGGTTATAAAACATCTGCGAAAAACAGGGATGAACTGCAAAGAGCAAAACTGGCTGCTGAAAACAGTGTGTTTGACGTCCTGTTGGTCTATATGTTTGACAGGCTTGGCCGCAAAGATAATGAAACGCCCTTTATAGTTCAATACTTCGATAGTTTGGGAGTTGAAATTTGGTCAACATTAGAAGGCCAACAAAAGTTTGAAAACTATGCAGACACGGTTATGAATTACATCAGGTTCTGGCAAGCCAACAGTGAAAGTAAAAAAACTTCACAAAGGGTAACCACAAAATGGAGTATGGGTGTAATTAATTACCTGTTAAGAAATCCAATTTATAAGGGAAGAATGGCCTTTGGGAAAAGAACCAATAAAACAGGTTCACAGCATAACAAAGCCGTAGACGAATGGGTTCTTTCTGAACAGATAGATGAACTAATAATTGTGTCAGAAAAAATTTGGGACAAGGTGCAAAGTATTAGAAGTTCCAGGACACCAGAAAAAGTCAGAAGAAGCGATATCGTTAGGGTTAATGTTCCTACTGCCGGTCAATTACTATTCGTGGGATATATTTATTGTGGCCACTGCGGTTCTCCCTTAACATCAACCGTTAACAATAAAACCTGGACGAACAAAGATGGAACAACGAAGAGAAAACTACGAATGAAATACCGTTGCTCTGGTAAAGCACTTTCTAGAACGGAGTGTGACGGGCAGTCTATCTATTCGAAGGAAACGATAGAAGAATTAGTTTTAGAGCAAATTAGCACTTGGCTTAACAGAGTTCAGTGTGCTGATTTTAATTCTGTGATATCACAGTACCAGGAGAGGCATATTGAGAAGGGCGAAACAGTGTTGAAAGGTATTAATAAAAAGAATGAAGAAAATTACGAAGAATTGGCTGTTCTCAAAAATGAGTTGCCTAGGAGCTTGGTGGGAAAAAGTGCGTTTACCCCTGAAGTGCTTGGTGAGGTTATCAAGCAAAAAGAGGCTGATATTGAACAGTTAAATAATATGATCAGGGATTTAGAGGGCCAACAAAAAGCTGATAAGGCGAATATTGATGACATTCGCGAGTTAAAAGCTACAATTCATATGTGGCAGGAAATGTTTGAAAAATCCACATAATTCAAGGTTAGACCGGGGATATGATTTTCTTTGAGGTAAACAACTCTTTCCCAACCGTCTTCGCCAAAGTACAGTGTAGCTGACTTTAATCCTTTACCAGTTGAAGTATCGATACCTACGGTGCAAATTGGGGGAACAACAGCGTTACGTAGCTGCCAAACAAGGCCTACTCTTACGTCTTCTCAGCCTGCCTCCCGCAGAGCTTCAGCCACTTGGAACGAAACCTTATATTGCATTAAAGTAACTAAACCAACCCCGTGTGGGTAGGCAACCAGGGCAGCAAAAAGAACGTATGCTGCCCCAATGACCAACAAAATGCGCTTCATCACTATCACTCACAATACATTAAGAATTATGGGGTACCTGCAGTAAAATTTATCTGTCCCAGTCCCGGCTACGACCGCCATTTTGCCATCTGCGAGTTGTTTGGCATTGAGATGATTGTGGTTGACAGGTTGGCAGACGGCACCTTTTGTAACCCCGCCAATAAGACCGCTATATTTGTATGAGGCCTTGTTCCTTGAATTAATTATGATGAATTATCCTCATTTGGCCCTTTAGCCCCAATCGGGCTCTTAGCGGTGTATTATTGTGCTCAACAGTATAACTTTCTTCTCCTACAATAAATCCAATTGAAAAAGAATCGTAAAGAAATGGGCCTGATGATCCACTTCCGGAAGCAACTATTTCTTCTGCCTCGACCCCTATTTGATCAGCCAAGTAAAATCTAGCCATTTGTGTTTGCTGGTTTTGATATAGATCTAAACTACCCATAAAAATATAGGGGATGAAAAATAAGACGAGAAGAAATAATGCAATGACGATCAGACATATGGATAGTATAATCCTTGATTTAGTAGGTGATGGCATCTTCATAGCCGATTCTCTCCAGACCAATAAGGATCAACCAGTTTGACATTAGGAATATTAGTTATATTATATACATCCTTTGCTGGTGCGAATATCCCAATACTATAGATTTTTAACTCTTTCGGTAAAAGTTCTTTCTGTAATACAATGGTTGTAGATATGCTTTCCAACCACTCTTCCCATTCTTTTACTTCCGTATCACTTAATTTTTCTCCTTGATCTTTCAACTCTTGCAACTGCTGTTTATACAGATTCGCAAGGCGATCTATGATTTCATTATTTTTGTTAATACCAAATTCATAAAATTTATCAATGGTATAATTTGTAACTGATCCGTGGTAATTGTCAAAAGTGTATTGGAAATGTTCGAGTGAAGTCCCTTTAACAAGTTCTGGCCTAATTCCTGCCGAAATTTGTCGAATCTGTAAACTACTGCCCTCCTGTTTCTTCAAATAAGAGGCCATGCGCTCCACATTAGCTTCCACCTGTTCGCGTTCGGTATATTCCTTTTGACTCGAATAATACAGATGAAAATATCGTTCTTCATGATCTGATGCATAAAGCTGTTTGCGTACTGTCATGCCATAGGTCTTGTACTCCCTGATGCTGCATTCTCTGCTATTTTCAAACCTATCTTTATTTTCAAGGATCAGACCCCTAACAAGGTTTGCCATG